>FZPS01000099.1_pt97 | contig 105848 bp, 97 predicted proteins | sample 1817821 | NCBI WGS metagenome assembly FZPS01 (sample SAMEA104158645, study PRJEB21678) | metagenome | place: Germany | collected 2015-04-21
ACCCGGGGCCGGATCAGTTCGGGATTTGGGATGCGCCGCAATCCATTCGGGGGTGGCAGCCAGTTTCATTACGGCATCGATATTGCCGGGACACACGGCACGCCTGTTTATGCCACAGCGAACGGGCAGGTCTCTTTTGCCGGGTACCGCGGCGGTTTTGGCAACCTGGTGATCATCAGTCACGGCTATGGCTTTCAAACTTACTACGCCCACCTTTCCGGTTTTGCTGTTTCAAACGGTCAGTGGGTCAAGCGGGGCCAGGTGATCGGGTATATGGGCCGGAGCGGAAGGGCTACGGGGACTCATCTCCATTATGAAGTTCATGTCAACGGGGTGGCGGTAAACCCCTATCGATACTTGTAATAAAAAGCTTAAGGAGGCAGCAGCAAATGTTAAAAAAACCCCCCATTGAAACACCGCCTGATAAAGTGAACACGGTAATTGGGAAGGATACATATTTCAAGGGGTCGATCAAAGCAAAAGGATTAATCCGCATTGACGGGGAGATGGAGGGTGAAATTGACACCCAGGGGGATGTCATTATCGGTGAAGGCGGCAGGGTGAACCTCGATCTTAAGGCGCGCCACGTGGCCATTGCCGGAAGATTTGAAGGGAATCTTGAAGCAGTGGGGAAGCTGGAAATTCGAAGCAGCGGCATCGTTGTAGGTAGTGTAAAAACCAATGCCGTGGTGCTTGATGATGGGGCGATTTTCTCCGGAAACTTGGAGATGAAGGAGAAGGACCAGCAGGTCAAACCCTTGCTGAAAAGAGTTGGCGCCGTAGATGAGGCGTCTAAAGATAAAAACAAATAATGTAAATACTTAAACAAGGCGGCTCCCGGATTTTCGTTCAGGTCTGGTTGAGGGCGCGCTGCAGCCCGCGGGCTATAACCATGGCAATTTCAAATACATGAAAAAGCCGGGTGCTCTGTAAGACCATCTGTTCCATAAAGCCGCCGAGATTGACAATGCCGCTTAAATAAATATGTCCTACCGGCGGCAGTTTTTTATTTACTCCGGCCCCGGGCATGAGAGGTCCCCTGCCAACCTCGATTAGCCCTACGCTGCCCGGCTTTCCCAGCGAGGCATCTACAGCGATCACCAGCGGCTGAGCGAGATCATTTTTTAATCGCTTAGTATATTGTTCAAGGTTCAGAGCGTGAACAGGATCCGCCAGTGTCCCCCAGACCGATGTCCGGGGAAGCGAAAGCTGTTTTAGATAGGCGCCGACCAGCGGTCCGAGTGAATCCCCGGTGGAGCGGTCTGATCCAATACATATTACCAGGCGCTGCCGATTACGCTCCTTCAGGCCGGACATCAAGATAGTGATAGCTCCCGCAATTTTATCCACGGCTTTGAGATCCTTGCAATTAACTCGCAGAACGGTACCGTTTTCCAGCCTCTCCGGGCAGGGAGGTGTGGCCAACAAATCTACCATGGGCATGTTCCCCTAAAGCTTTTGATACCTTAGTTATATTAAAAGAGCTTTTTAAATATGTATGAAAGAACCTGGATACGTTAAGGAAGATAAATAATACAATGCTTTGGCTGGATCTGGCAGTGAGCTGCCTGCTCGCGTGGGGGGCGGTAACAGGATATCATGCTGGCTGGAGAAAAAGCTCATACAGCCTGGGAGGGCTTCTCTGTGCCGCCGCGGCTGCTTTTCTGGAGAGGGCGGATCTCAGAATCTTTTGGGCCGGGCATTCTCCGCTGGAGGAAACCATAGCAGCCATGGTAAACAGCCGCCTGGCGCTGCCTGTCAGCGGCGGTGGAGGAGGGGTATTGCCGGGCTTGGAGCTGCCCGCATTTTTACGGGAGGCGCTGTATACGGGGACAACTGTGGGTGCAGCAGGCAACCCGCAACTGCTCGCGGATATGCTGGCAGAGATGATGAGCTGTACCGCCGCCTTCCTGGCCGGTTTTTGCCTCTGGCACGGTTTTTTTCATCTCTGTGGAATGATTTTTTCCGGAAAAAAGAGCGGCAGCTTAAGTGGGCCGGCCCGGTGGGGGGGGGCCCTGGTAGGCCTGGTCAGACAGTGCTGCTGTGCCGCACTGCTCATTGGCACGGCTGCACCCTTGGCCTGGCTCTGGGGGTTCCCTTCCGGCCTGCTGCAGCTTGAAAGGACTCTGCTGGCCCATTGGGGCTGGCAGCTCTTTGCATGCCTGGGGATCTGGTTTTAAGCTGCCCGGCAGGAATTAAGAAGAAAAGGAAGAACTATATACTCTTGTAATTGAACCTGAGAGTCTCAAAAAGTGAGGGAGAGAGATGCTGATTGTCTTGTTGGGTCCTCCGGGTGCCGGCAAAGGCACTCAGGCGGAGCGGCTGGTCAAGCAATTTCATCTGTCCTATATTGCCACGGGCGATATTCTCCGCGCGGCTATAAAGAGCGGGACTGCCTTGGGGCAGGAGGCGCGTGGGTATATGGAGCGGGGACAGCTGGTTCCGGATGAGATTGTGGTGGGGATCGTTCGGGAGCGGCTGTCGGATCCGGATTGTGCAGGCGGCGCCATCCTGGACGGCTTCCCCCGGACAGTGGCACAGGCCAACTCGCTGGATAGGGTTCTGGGAGATATGGGTAAAAAGTTGGACAGGGTTATATATATCGAAGTTGAGGAAGAGGAGCTGGTTACTCGACTGACCGGGCGAAGGGTATGCCGTGATTGTGCCGCCAACTATCATATAAAATTTAATCCTCCCAAGGTGCGCAATGTCTGTGACCAGTGCGGCGGGGAGCTTTACCAGAGAGAAGATGATTCTCTCTCCACGGTTCAGGAGCGGCTCCAGGTCTACCGGGAACAGACCGCCCCGCTTATTGACTACTACAGGGGCCAGGGAATAATTGTTGTGATTGACGGAAACAGGGAAATCGATGAGATCTATGCCGAAATTAGCGCCGCTCTTGAAACGGGGTCTGCCTAGTGAACACTTACCGCATCGGGCAGGTTGTCCAGATGAAAAAAGATCATCCCTGCGGCGCCAACCGCTGGCAGATTATCAGGGTGGGGATGGACTTCCGGATCAAGTGTCTCCAGTGCGGCCGCAGCGTTTTATTGCCGCGGTCCCGCTTTGAGCGGCGGGTAAAGAAGATCCTGGCCGAAGCCGAGTGCGAAAATAATTAAGGAGGAGACAGGTTGTCCTGGAGCTGCGGGATCGTCGGCCTGCCCAATGCCGGCAAATCAACACTTTTTAAAGCGCTTACGGCCATCGATGTGAACATAGACAGCTATCCCTTCACCACCATTGATCCCAATGTGGCGGTGGTTTCCCTGAAAGATAGCCGCCTTGAAGCCCTGGCGGCGCTCTGTTCCTCAAAAAAGATCACCCCGCCGGCAATACGCATCGTTGATGTTGCCGGCCTGGTGAAAGGCGCCAGCCGGGGGGAGGGGCTGGGAAACCGCTTTTTAGGAGAGCTGCGCAATGTAGATCTGCTCATCCATGTTGTAGCGGGCTTTGAACACCCTCATGAGGCGGGAAATGATCCGGCATCCCGGGCCGAGGTGGTAAATCTTGAGCTTACTCTTGCCGACCTGGAAACGGTCTCCAGGCGCAAAGAGAAGCTCCAGCCGCAGTTGAAAAGCGGCAGCCGTGAAGCCGCCATGGAGCAGCTTTTCCTTAACCGCCTTGAAGAGCACCTGCAGAAGGGGTTGCCGGCCCGCCTGTTGGCCCTGGATGACGCCGGAAAGACGTTCATGGATCAGCTCTTCCTATTGACTTCGAAAAGGATGGTCTATGTCTTCAACGGGCCGGAAGATGGCGTCTCCGCAGAACCGCCGCCGGAACTGCTCGAACTGGCCCGGGCTGAACAGGGCCCGCTGGTTTCCCTATCCGCCCGTCTCGAAGCGGAAATTGGAGAGCTTCCCGGCGACGAAAAGGAGCTCTTTTTGCAGGAGTACGGCCTTGAAGAGCCGCGGGTGGAGAAGCTGCTGCAGGAGTGCCGGCGGCTCCTGGGGCTCATCGCCTTTTACACGGTGAAAGGTGAGGAAGCGCGCGCCTGGCTTATCCCCGGGGGGACGACCGCCCTGGAAGCGGCCGGCAGGGTGCATACAGATATGGCCCGTGGATTTATCAACGCCGAGGTAATCGCCTGGGATCGCCTGATCGAGGCCGGCGGCATTGCGGCAGCACGTGAACTGGGAGCAGTGCGCACCGAAGGCCGCGATTATCTTGTAGCCGACGGCGAAGTGCTCTATTTCCGCTTCCGGGGCTAGACATTGACCGGAATGCGTGGCAAGTAAAGGGCTTGCCCGCATGGATTTAATATGCTATGATTATCCTACCCTGCTCCGTTTACCGGGGCCGCCAGACCATAGGGAGGTGAACCGCATTGGCCGTCTACGAATCCATGTTTATACTTCAACCCGAACTGGAAAGCGAAGCCGAAACAGAGCTGCTTGACAGTCTCCAGGCCCTTTTACAGAAGCTCGGAGGAGAGATTCGCAAAACCGACGACTGGGGAAAAAAGAAGCTGGCCTACGAGATCAACAAGTTTACCGAGGGGCACTACTATCTGGTAGAATTTTCGGGCTCCCATGAGATCATCCCTGAACTCGAGCACTTCTTCCGGGTTAACGACGCGGTGATTCGCTTTATTATCGTGCGGGAAGACGAGTAGGCTCTCAAATTCCAAAAAGGTGGTGCATGGGATGCTTAACCTGGTTGTGTTGATTGGCCGCCTGACTCATGATCCGGAGCTCCGTTATACTCCCGGAAACGGAACGGCAGTGGCTACTTTTTCCCTGGCTGTAAACCGCCCCTTTGCGAACAGGCAGGGGGAGAGAGAAGCCGACTTTATTAGAATCGTCACCTGGGACAAACTGGCGGAGAACTGTGCCAACTATCTCCGAAAAGGAAGCCTGGCGGCGGTAACGGGGCGCCTGCAGATCCGCTCCTACGATGACCGCGAGGGGATCCGGAGGAAGGCGGCTGAAGTGGTGGCCCGGGATGTGAGATTCCTGGAACGGCCGCGCACCGAAGAGAGCGAAAGCGATTTGTTCCCCGGTGACGACATGGCAGTCAGCGAAGATGACATTCCTTTTTGAGGAGGCGGGATAGTTGAAACGAGAGAGGGCCCGTAGGTCCAAAAGAAAAATTTGCAGTTTCTGCGTGGACAAGATCGAGCAAGTTGATTATAAAGAGTTTGAAAAGTTGAAGCGCTTTATCACTGAACGGGGCAAGATCCTGCCGCGGCGGATCTCGGGCAACTGTGCCAGGCATCAGCGGCAGTTGACCCGGGCCATTAAAAGGGCGCGGATCATGGCCTTGCTTCCTTTCACTTCCGAATAATGGAATTTATAAAGGCCGCCAAAAAAACGGTGCTGGAGGCTTATGCTGCCGGCGCCGTTTTTTAGCTTTTCCATAGAGCAGGAGCCGGCAGTCTTAGACGCGAACTATTATTTGCGGCGGCAGCGGCGCGCATGACTGAAAAAGATGCCGCTGGCTGTTATGCCGTTTTTTAGCCGGCAGCGAGAGCATGACAATCTCTGAAAGGGTGGAGACGATGAAGATAATACTCCTGGAAGATGTCGCCGGACTGGGAAAGAAGGGTGAAGTGAAAGATGTCGCCCCGGGCTACGGGCGCAATCTCCTTATACCCAAGGGGTTGGCCGAGGAGGCCACGCCCGGACGCCTGCGGGAGAGAGAGCACCGGGAGCGCGTCTTGCAGCAGAAAAACAGGCGCCTGGAAGAGGAGAGCCGGGCCCAGGCCGGTATGCTGGATCAACAGGTTGTTCATTTTCGGATGGCCGCCGGGGAAGGCGGGCGCCTTTTTGGCTCTGTAACCGCGGCTGATATAGCCGGAGAGCTGAAGCGGCTGGGGTTCGATGTGGATAAGAAAAAAATCATTTTGGAAGAGCCGATTAAAGCTATTGGGCGTCACGAGGTTTTGATAAAGCTCCACCCCGGCGTAAAGGCCACGGTGCTTGTAGAGGTGGCAGGAGAGGATTAGGAGGGACGCGATGAGCCCCGAAGAGTATAAACTGCAGCATCAAAAGCGCCTAGCCGCCCTGCTCGACCTGGTCAACAGGATTTACGGAACAGAAAAGATGGTCTTAAAGGCGGGGAAGCTGGGAGCTCTCCCGTTAATCCACTCACGCGATCCGGCCAGGCAGCTTCTTGGCTTAAAGCGGCTGGTATTTGAAAACCCAACCCTGGGCGAACTCCCCACAGCGGAGAACTTTCCGCAGGTCTTCGCCGAGCTGGAAGAGGCGCTGGCCGGTTTGCTGGCGCGCCGTTCGCTTGAAGATTCACTGGAGCATAAAATTCAGGAGCGGCTCGAAAAACAGCATGAAGAGCTCCTTATGGAAATTAAGCGGGATGTTGTCCGGGAATGGGGCGGCGTGGAGAATCCACAAACTTTAAAAAAGTATGCCCAAACAGAAAAAATGTATGCCCGGCAGCTTACGCGCTCCGCTCAGGAGATGCTCCGGCCCACAGAGCTGGATCAGATCATCGGTCAAGATGAGGCCATCGCGGCGCTGGTTTCCAAGCTGGCTTCTCCCTATCCGTCGCATATCATTCTCTACGGCCCCCCGGGCGTAGGTAAAACTACCGCTGCGCGCCTCGCCCTGAAAAGCGTCCAGAAAATACCAGGTACGGTTTTTCCGGAGAATGCCCCTTTTGTTGAGGTTGACGGGGCTACCCTGCGCTGGGATCCCCGTGAAATAGCCGACCCGCTCATCGGTTCAGTTCATGACCCCATCTACCAGGGAGCGCGCCGGAACCTTATTGAGGGAGGAGTTCCGGAACCCAAACTGGGCCTGGTTTCACAAGCCCATGGGGGGATACTTTTTATTGACGAAATTGGCGAAATGGATTTTGCGCTGCAGAGCAAGCTTCTCAAAGTCATGGAAGACAAACGGGTTTTTTTTGAATCGGCTTACTATGATCCCACCGATGCGCAGATACCCAAGTATATCCGGCTCCTTTTCGAGCGGGGCGCTCCTGCCGATTTTGTGCTTATCGGAGCAACAACCCGTCCTCCAGAGGCAATCTCTCCGGCTTTCCGATCACGATGTTCCGCGGTATATTTTGAGCCCCTAACGCCGCTGGAAATAGAGGAGATCGTTCGAAGTTCCGCCGCCAGGCTGCAGATCTCCATCGAACCGGAGGCGGCGCGGCTGATCAGCCGCTATACCTGCGAAGGGCGGCGCGCGGTCAACCTGCTGGTCGATGCATACGGGCGCGTCCTTTACGAGCGGCAGCGCCGGGGCGAGGGCAGGCAGGAGCTTTGTATAAGCGCCAGGTTAATGCAGAAGGTGTTGATCAGCAACCGGCTGGCGCCTTTAAGCCCCGTAACGCCAAAAGCGAAGGCCGAGATCGGGCGGGTCCTGGCTCTTGGCGTGAGCGGTTTTACGGGAGTGGTCCTGGAGATCGAGGCGCTGGCTTTCCGGGCGGCAGTTCCGGGACGGGGGAGCATCCGCTTCAACGAGGCGGCTGGTTCTATGGCCCGGGATTCAGTTTTTGTGGCTGCATCCCTGCTGCGAAAAATCTCCGGGGTGGATCTTAACGATTACAATCTACACCTTAATGTTGTCGGCGGGGGCAATATCGACGGCCCCTCCGCAGGGGCGGCCATCTTCCTGGCCATATACAGTGCTGTAAATGAGCTCCCCCTGCGGCAGGATTGTGCCGTTACTGGAGAAATATCACTGCGGGGGCAGCTTAAGCCCGTAGGCGGGATCACTGAGAAAATTTACGGCGCCCGCCTGTCCGGTTTAAGGAAAGTCGTGGTCCCGGCAGAAAACAGATTCGATCAGAACAGCCGCTTTCCTGATATGGAGATTGCCGCAGCCGGGGACGTCGAGAATCTTCTGCCTCATTTTTTATGCCACGTTAATAAAGGAGAGTTGAGCCATGGTTCTCCCGGTTGATAAAATCCCTCCCCAGAGCATTGAAGCGGAGCAGTCCGTTCTCGGCTCCATGATTATAGAGAAAGAAGCAATTTTTACCGCCATGGAGCTGCTCCGGGAAGAGGATTTCTACCGGACCGCTCACCGGAAGATCTTTGAGGCGATCATGGCTTTGTCAGAAAGAGGGGAACCGGTGGATCTGGTTACCCTGGCCGATGAGTTGCAGCGGCGCCATGCTCTTGAGGAAGCCGGTGGAACAGCCTATTTAAGCGCTCTCGCCGGCGCCGTGCCTACGGCGGCAAATGTGCAGTATTACGCCCTGATTGTCCGGGAAAAGTCGCTCCTCCGTTCTCTCATCCACGCAGCCACGAAGATAATTACGGAGTGTTATGAAGGGCCGCCCGATGTGGAAGAATTTCTCGATGCCGCCGAACAGCAGATCTTTGAAATAGGCAAGCAGGGGAAGCAACAGGGCTTTGTCCCCTTAAAGGAGGTTCTCAAAGAGACCTTCGACCGGATTGAGCGGCTTTTTGACGATAAAAAAGGGGTTACCGGCCTCTCTACCGGTTTTAACGACCTCAATTCAATCTGCTCCGGCTTGCAGCCCTCGGACCTGATCATCGTAGCCGCCCGGCCCAGCATGGGGAAAACCACACTGGCGTTAAACATGGCGCATCATATTGCCGTCAAGGAGAAGAAACCGGTTGCTTTCTTCAGCCTGGAGATGTCCCGCGATCAGCTTGCCCAGCGAATGCTCTGCGCAGAAGCGAAGATCGATGCGCACAAGCTGCGCCGCGGCTTTCTCTCCCAGGAGGAGTGGCAGAAGCTGACCCGTGCCGTAGGACCTTTGAGCGAATCTCCGCTCTACATAGATGATTCCGCGTCGCTTTCGGTAATGGAGGTGCGGGCCAAAGCCCGCCGGCTGAAGTCGGAGAAGGGGCTGGAGGCAGTTTTCGTTGATTACCTGCAACTTATGCGCGGTTTCAGCCGGGCGGAGAACCGGCAGCAGGAGCTTTCAGAGATATCGCGCTCTCTGAAAGCGCTGGCGAAAGAACTCTCCATACCGGTAATTGCCCTCTCACAATTAAGCCGCGCCGTTGAAAAAAGAGAGAACCGGAGGCCCATTTTAAGCGACCTCATGGAATCGGGGGGCATTGAAGCCAATGCGGACATGGTTCTCTTTATTTACCGGGAATCCTATTACAACAAGGATACGGACAAGGGAACTATTACGGAGATAATTGTGGCCAAGCAGCGCAACGGCCCCGTGGGGACAATAGAGCTTGATTTCCAGGACCGCTACAACAGGTTTGTCAACATCGCCCGCGCCGAAGAAGTTGCATCGGGGGTGGAAGGGTGAGCCGGACGAGACATTATGACATTATAGTTGTCGGTGCCGGCCCGGCGGGTATCTTTGCTGCGCTGGAGCTGCGCCGGCATAGTAAAGCCCGCGTATTGCTGCTGGACAAGGGAGCGGCTCTGGACAAGCGAAGATGCGCCACTCTGGGGGAATACGGCCGCTGCCTGCGCTGCCACCCCTGCGCCATTACCTGCGGTTGGGGCGGTGCCGGCGCTTTCAGCGACGGCAAGCTCACTCTCTCAACCGAATTTGGGGGCTTTTTAAACGAATACCTGGATCTTTCGTCACTGGAGCAATTGATCCATTATGTAGACGAGATTTATCTTTCGGCCGGTGCCAAAGATATTCTTTTTGGCACCGACAGGGCGGTAGTAAATGAACTGCAGCGGGTTGCCGCCGCTGCGGGCTTGAACTTGATCCCGGCCCGGATCAGGCACCTGGGCACGGAAAATTGCTACCTGGTCCTGGAGGAGCTTTACCGCCGCCTGGAGAAGGAGGTAGAGATTGCTACCGGGACCGAAGTGGCGGAGATTGCTTTATCCAACGGCAGGGTAGCCGGCGTAAAGCTTGCTTCAGGAGAGGAGATCGCAGCGGATTATGTTGTCTGCGGCCCCGGAAGGGCCGGTGCGGAATGGATGCATGGAGAAGCGATGCGCCTGGGGCTTGAAGGCACCAACAATCCGGTGGATATCGGGCTGCGAGTGGAGGTGCCAGCGGTGCTGCTGGAGCACCTCACCAGCAAGGTCTACGAATCGAAGCTGATTTACTTTTCCCGATCCTTTGACGACCGCGTGCGCACCTTCTGCATGAACCCTTACGGCATTGTTGTTACTGAAAATAACGGCGGCCTGGTTACGGTTAACGGGCACAGCTACGCGGAGAAGAGAAGCGCCAACACCAACTTTGCCCTTCTGGTAAGCAAGACCTTTACTGAACCCTTTGATGAACCGATACGTTACGGCAAATATATCGCCAGCCTGGCTAATATGCTGGGCGACGGGGTTATTGTGCAGCGCCTAGGCGACCTCCAGATGGGCCGACGCTCCACGGCAGAGCGGATCCGCCGCGGCCTGGTCCGGCCGACCCTGGCAGAGGCCACTCCCGGAGACCTGAGCCTCGTTCTGCCTTACCGGCATCTCCTCTCCATCATGGAGATGCTGGAAGCGCTCGATAAAATGGCTCCCGGGGTAAACTCCCCCCATACTTTGCTTTACGGAGTAGAGGTAAAGTTTTATTCTTTCCGGCTCCGCCTGACCCGCCACCTGGAGACCGGCCTGGCAAACCTTTTTGCCGTTGGCGACGGTGCCGGTGTGACCAGGGGATTAATCCAGGCCTCCGTCTCGGGAGTTATTGCCGCGCGGGAGATCCTGCGCCGGTTGAAGCAGCTGGTTGAATAAAACATGGAATGAGAGGTAATTATAGGCAGGCAGAGCGGGTTTTACCGAAAACGGCTCATTATAACAAAATGAGGATCTTTTTTTCCTTTAGGGGCAGGAAATTTCAATTTTCCGGCGAAGTTCTTAAGACATTTTAATAATTGTTAAGGGTATGACTTTATCTTAACAAAGTTCACCTGGTGGCAGCTTGGCCTGCCTGGCCCTAAAGGAGGTTTTGCATGAGATTTCCGAATATCCGGCAATGGCCGGCGGTGCTGGGGAAAAAGCTGAGGCGAGCTTACCATTACAGCGAATTGAGAAAGCTGCTGCTTTGGCTAAAGGGTAAAACCCTGCACTGGGCCCTCTACCTGGCGTTGGCTTCCTTTCTGGCCGGTGCTTCGCTGGGGTTGCATTTCTACCTCTCGCAATTTTTTTACGTGAACAGCGTAGAAGGGCGCGAGGTGGGCATGGTTCGCGACGCCGGGGAAATCGAGCAATTTTTGACGGAGCTAAACGAACGCTGCAGCTCTCTTTACGGAATGTCCGTAGAACCGGAACAGGAAATTTTATTGAACCGCGAATATCGCTTCGACGGCGAAGCGGATGCCCCTGCTGTCAAGGAGGCTCTTCGCCAGCAAATCACGCTTAAGACTGAAGCGGTAATGCTTACAGTGAACTGGATCCCGGCTATTCCATTAAAATCTGAAGAAGAGATACCCGCGGTGATTAACCTGTTGACCAATGCTTACACCAGGCAGGAGAGCAATGTCAGGCTGCTCGAGGTAAAGCTGGTTGAGGAAATTGCGGGCATGCCATGCAGCGTCCCTCCGGAAGCCGTCTGCTCAGCGGAGGAAGCGGCCGAGTTTTTGCTCTGCGGCGCCAATCCAGAGAACAGCCGGCTGCTTCTGGCCAGCAGGCACGGCGAAGCGCTGCGTGAAAAAGTGCTGCCGGAAACGGATGAAGCTCTGCCGGCCATACATGTACAAACCGTGGAAGAGGTTAAAACAGTAGAGGCCATTCCGTATGATACCAGCTATACTTACAATGACAAGATGTGGTATGCCCAGAGTCATGTGCTTATCCCCGGGAAAGCGGGAAAAAAAGAGGTTACCTACCATGTAACCCGCGAAAACGGCGAGGAAATTTCCCGGGAGATCGTTAGCCAGAAGGTCCTTCAAGAACCGGTTACGCAGGTTATCGAAAAGGGAACCTCACGGGCTCCCGCCATCGGCAGCGGGCGCTTTCTCTGGCCGGTGACGGGCGGGTTCGTCACCTCTGGTTATCGGACCGCTTCAAGGCCGGGCCATACGGGCGTTGACATTTACCACCCCAAGGGCAGGGGAACGCCCATCCTGGCTGCAGACAGCGGGGTGGTGGTAGAAGCAGGGTTAAAATATCCTCAGGGCAATTACATCGTTATCTACCATGGAAGCTACTATACTGTATATGCGCACAACAGCGTAAACTATGTTTCTACCGGAGCAAAGGTCGCCCGGGGGCAGACCATTGCGCTCATGGGCAATACCGGCCGCACCTTCGGCCGGACCGGCGTACACCTTCATTTTGAGATCCGCCGCTGCGACGGTTCGGGTGTCTGGGGTTACTGGTCCAAGAACCCTGCGGTTAATCCTCTGGGCTTCTTTAAACCGTAACTTCCTTAACCGGGCGACTATTTACAGGGGCTGCTCTGTGAGCGGCCTTTCTTTATTTGTTTTGAAACCGGGGGAAGTAAACTTGTTCCAGCAGGGAATCAATTAGAGGAAAACGAAATTGTGATTTGAGATTATTTAAAGGAGCGATAGCTTGTCCGCCAAAATACTTGTCGTCGACGATGAACGCTCCATCGCAGAGATCCTGAAATATAACCTGGAGAAAGAAGGATATGAAGTGCTTCTCGCTTACGACGGCGAGGAGGCGCTGGAGCTCCTGCAGAAGGGTCCACCCGATCTGATTCTGCTTGATATTATGCTTCCGAAAAAAGACGGGTTTACCGTCTGCCGGGAAATCCGCGTCCATCATAAAGAGATCCCTATCATTATGCTGACGGCGCGGGATACGGAGGTTGACAAGGTGCTGGGCCTGGAGCTGGGCGCCGATGACTACGTGACCAAGCCTTTTAGCGCCCGGGAAGTCTCGGCGCGGGTAAAAGCCGTTCTCAGGCGCACACGCTCTACCGGCCTGGAAAGCAAAAAGCAGCTGCGCTGCGGGGACCTGGTTGTAGATCTGAATGCGGTGCAGGCTTTCAAGCGCGGCTGCCCCGTGGATTTGACTCCCAAGGAGTTCTCCTTACTCTCGACCCTGATCCAGAGGCCGGGTCATGTTTTTAACAGGCAGCAACTCCTCAACCAGGTATGGGGTTATGACTATTTCGGTGACGAGAGAACCGTAGATGTAACCATACGGCGCCTCAGGGAAAAGCTGGAGTTGAATCCCGGCAAACCGGAATATATTCTTACCAAAAGGGGTGTGGGCTATTATTTCAGGCAGAAGGAGCAACTTTAGAAGCCTGCAGTGGAAGATTGTCCTGGTCTACTCCCTTCTCCTGCTTTTTACCCTGCAGCTGACCAGTGTCTACCTGGTACAGTCTCTTGAGCAGTACTATCTTAGCAACTTTAAAAGCGGCCTGGAATACCAGGCCCGGCTGCTGGCCGCTTTCCTGGCGCCCTTGCTTAAGGAGGGCCAGGAATCCGAAGAGGATGTGGCTCACCTGGTCCGGGAATTCAGCGGGCTGCGCGAGATGGAAATTGCAGTCCTGGACTCTTATGCACATGTCATCGGCGCTTCGACCAGCCGGGCCATGGTTGGAGGGCGCCTGATACGGGACGAAATCACCAGGGGCCTGGCCGGAGAACTGAGCGAGGCAATTCGCTACGATCCGGCCGGCGGGGAGAGGCGCTATTATCTTGCCTTTCCCCTGAAAGACCAGAGAAAAATAAACGGGGTCATTTATATGAGCAGCTCGCTCGATGAAGTGGATGCAGTTCTGACCCAGATCAAGTTAATTTTGCTCAGCGGCTCTGCATTTGCCCTGGTTGTTAGCATATTGCTGGGAATTGTCCTGGCCAATACGATTACCGCGCCGATCCAGGAAGTTACCAGCCAGGCCGGCTTAATGGCGCGGGGGGACTTCTCGCAGAAGATTAAAGTAAAATCGGCTGACGAGATTGGCCGCCTGGGTTCAACTTTTAACTACCTCGCAGAGCGGTTGCACCGGACCATCAAAGAGATCTCTACAGAAAAAAGCAAGGTTGAAGCGATGATCAACCACATGAGCGACGGAGTCATCGCTCTTGATGGGAAAGGCCGCCTTATTCATATCAACCCGGCGGCGCGGGAGCTGTTAACAAAGTTGTCACAGAGCATCCCTGCGCCTGGCTGTTCCGGTTTCGCCTTTCTAAAAAAGCTGCTTGGGCCGGAGCCGCTGCGCCGGTTCATGCGCAGGCGGAGCCCGTTAATGCTGGAAATAGCCCGGACAGAACCGGCCGTTACCTTAAAGGTAACCCTGGCCCCCTTTAAGGAGAAAGAAGAGCGGCTGGACGGAACCCTGGTGGTGTTCCACGATGTCACTGTGGAGAGAGAGCTTGTCAGGCGCCAGCAAGAATTTGTGGCCGATGTCTCTCACGAGTTGCGCACACCCCTGACGGCGATTAAAAGTTATGTTGAAACTCTGCTCGACGGCGCCGCCGCCGATCCTGCGGTGAGCAATCGTTTTTTAAAAATCTTAAAGCGCGAAACCGACCGGATGGTTGATCTGGTAAAGGATCTGCTGGAGCTCTCTCAACTTGACTATAGCCAGGTGGAGCTGCAAAAAACGAAGGTGGCGCTGATGGAGCTGGCTACGGACGCGGTGGAGCAGCTGCAGCAGAAAGCAGGGTTGGAGAGGCGCGAAATAAAGATAATCATTCCGCCGGGACTACCCTGTGTGCAGGTGGATCGAGAAAAGATCATGCGAGTTTTTTTAAACTTGCTGAACAATGCCATTAAATATACGCCGGATGGCGGTAAAATTTCGGTTGACGCTTCCATAGACGAGTCAGGCCGTGTAAAGGTGTTGATTGAGGATAACGGGCCCGGGATTCCCCCGGCCGACCTGGAAAGGATTTTTGAGCGATTTTACCGGGTGGAGAAGACCCGGAGCCGTGATTACGGCGGCACCGGCCTGGGCCTCCCCATCGCCCGCCGGGTGGTGGAAGCGCACGGAGGCCAGATCTGGCTTGAAAGCGTTGTGGGAGAAGGGACCAGGGCCTTCTTTACTCTCCCGGCGTCGCTGGAGAAGGGAGAAGAGGACTTTGATTGAGCGGGTTAAGAGCGCGGTTCTCTTTTTTCTGGTGCTTCTCAGCATCCTTCTGACATACCAGCTCTGGTATGGGCGTAAACCGGTAGAGAGGGTTATCACAAACGGTTATGAACCTGCTTATTTTGAAGAACCGAAGCCTTTGTCTCAACTGGTTATTCCCAAGTGTTTGGTGGTTTACCAGGAAAATTTATGCTACCGGATCCGTCCGGGTAATTCCAACTACAAGCACTTTTGGGAGGAGCTCTCGCGTATGCTGCAGGAGATAGATGAGCCGGCCAATTACGAGTACGGCGAAAAGCTGCCGGCAGATGCAGAGCTATGCCTGAACTTAATTTTTGACCCGGCCTTGCCGGTGGGTCCGGAAAGCGTCTGGCTAAAAAATGCCCCCTCCGGAGGGCTGACGGGAATGCAGATCTGGAGGCAGGCTGACCGGTGCTGGGGAATCCTGCAGGAGGGAGAGGAAACCGGAAGGCCCTTGCTTTTGCCGGCTCAATGGGGCGCACATCTGGCGGCGCTCTGTGAACAATTTTCTCCCTCAGAGAAGAGTCTCTGCGAGCAGATCCAAGCCGGTGAGCTGCAGCTGCCCCGGAATGGAACGGTCACCGTAAGCGCTCCCATTTATGTACCCGCGGGCAAACCGGTGATGGCAGATCTGCTATTAAAGGCGGAGGCGCTCGATGGGGAACTTCTCCTGAACACTTTTTTTATTAACCGCAGCCTGGTCCGGGAGATCAAGGAAAAAGACGGCGGATTGATTTACACGGACGGTGAACAGGGGCTGCGCCTGCACCATGGGCTTGATTATTCCTGTCCCAGGATAGAGCAAAAACCGGTCCCGCTTTCCTACCCGGCGGCGCTGCTAACCGGAGGCAAACTGCTTTGCTATTACGGCGGCTGGCCGGAAAACTTAAGGTTGGAAAGCCTGGTCCAGGAAGCGGGAGCCAGAGGCCGGCAGGCGGAGATATACCAAGCGCAGTGGCGGAGCTACTTAAAGGGTTATCTTCTCCTGGGTGACGCGGAAGTGGCCATGACTTACCATCATGGCGGGCTTGTGGATTACCGGCGAAAGCTCTATGAATTGCATTATCAAAAGGGTGATGATACGGTGGTGCAGGATTACCGGGAGGCTCTGGCTGCCGCTGTGGAGTTGCTTGCCGCCAAAGGAGTGGAGCAGTACATCCTTGAGGAGATGGATCTGGCTTACTACCTGACCGGAGGCCCTCTCCAGCCGCGGGCGATCCCCGTATGGGCTATCCGCATCAGTGGGCGGGAGCTTATTTTGGAAGCGAGTGAATTAATTCCCCCGGAGGGATGGGAAAAATGAATTTGAGCCGGGCCAAGACACTTCTCATTTGCGCTTTTTTGGGATTAAACCTCTTGCTCTGCTATCACCTTTTCGGGGGGGAGATCCGGAAGCTTACACGTGTGGCGGTATCTGCGGCAGAGCTGCGCCAGACTGTAAGGCAGCTCGAAGATTACGGCTATCTGCTGGAAACAAAAGTAGATCGTGCTGTCAGGAAAAGCGCTTTCCTGACGGTAGCTCCTTTATGGGAGGTTGGAGAAAAGCTGCGGGAGGAATTTACGGCGGCGGCGGCGCCTGAAAGCGGACCCTCGGGCGCAATCTTTTACGACGGTGATGAAGCAAAAGTGAAGTTATATCCCGCCGGGTTGGCCCGGGTTGAATTTAATTCCGGCCAGGCGCTGCCTGACGAGGTTTCTTTTTCAAATGACCAGGAGCTGACTTCAGCCTTCGAACTTTTTTTGCAGGAGCTCGGGCCGGCTTTTTCAGAGGCTCGCCTGGATTACCTGGAACGTTACGGGGAAGAAGCGGTCTTGCATTATGTGCAGCTTTTTGAAGACATGCCCCTTTACAGCGGTTATCTAACAGCCTTTCTGGAAAATAATAGACTCCAGGCGCTAGAAATTTACTGGCTTGTTCCGGATAAACCGCTTCAGGAGAAGGAAATGGAGGTAATACCGGTCACCGAAGCACTGCTTAAAATGGCAGAGTATTTGGGACCGAGCACGCAGCCCCGCCGGATAATCAAAGCTGAACTTGGTTTTTATAGCTGCGAGTACGATGCGGAGAAATGGGAGGTGCCCCCGGTATGGCGTTTTCTCTTTGAAGACGGAGAAAGCTGCTTTATTAACGCCTTTACAGGCAACCTGGAAAGAGAAATAAGCAACTGACGGGAGTAGATGATGTGGAGAAAATTTTAGTCCGCGGAGGAAAAAGATTAGCCGGCCGGGTCAAGATCAGCGGAGCCAAGAATGCTGCCCTGGCCATCCTGCCGGCCGTGTTGCTGGCTTCAGGCAAAGTCTCCCTGAGCAACATACCGGACATTACCGATGTCCGGACCATGCTGCGCATTCTTGAGGATCTGGGAATGACCATCCGCCGCCGGGGACGGAATGCTCTTGATTTCCATCCTTCCAGGCTGCGCGGCCACACCCCTCCTTACAACCTGGTGCAGAAAATGAGGGCTTCATCTTATCTAATGGGGAGCCTGCTGGCCCGCCTTGGCAAGGCCACGGTGCCTGTCCCGGGCGGCTGTGATCTGGGGCCGCGTCCTATCGATCAGCACCTCAAGGGGTTTACCGCCCTGGGAGCAAAGTGCGAAATCGAGCACGGCTTGATCAAGCTGACGGCCAAGAAATTGACGGGGGCTCATATCTATCTTGACGTGGTCAGTGTTGGAGCTACAGTCAACCTGATGCTTGCGGCTGCGGCGGCAGAAGGGCGCACCATTCTGGAAAATGCGGCCAAAGAACCGGAAATAGTCGACCTGGCTAACTTTTTAAATGCCATGGGCGCAGTGATCAAAGGCGCGGGCACCGATGTGATCAAGATTGAAGGTGTCAAACGCTTTGGCGGCGCCGAACACGCGGTCATTCCGGATCGGATTGAAGCGGGCACCTTCATGCTTGCCGCGGCGGCGGTAGGGGGAGATCTGGTAATCGGGGAGGTCATTCCCAAGCACCTGGAGGCAATAACGGCCAAGCTAAAGGAGATGGGCGCCGAGGTAGAGGTGGAGCCGGAGCAGGTCAGGGTCCGCAGGACGGGGCCGCTGATACCCTCCGATTTGAAGACCTTTCCCTATCCCGGGTTCCCCACAGATCTGCAGCCGTTGGCCATGGTTCTCCTGACGGCGGCGGAAGGGACCAGCGTGATCACAGAAAATGTATTTGACGGGCGTTTCCGCCATGTAGACGAATTAAAAAGAATGGGCGCACAGATTAAGATTGAGGGGCGAACCGCGGTAGTTGACGGCGGCGGCGCCCTTTCCGGGGCTCCGGTAACCGTCACCGATCTGCGGGCCGGCGCCGCCATGATGGTGGCGGGGCTGATGGCCAGAGGTGAAACGGTCCTCAACCAGGCGGAGCATATTTACCGGGGTTATGAAAAGATAGAAGAGAAGCTCTCATCGGTTGGCGCCTATGTGAAACCGTTGAGGGAACGAAGCTCCGGAGAGGTGGCCCGTGATCCCGGCTGAAATTGAATTCTGGCTCGTCCGGCATGGCCGGACTGCCGCCAACGACGAGGGGCGGTACCAGGGGCGGCGCGATTTCTGCCTTAGCGAAGCGGGGATACGCGAAGCGGAATCTGTCTCCCGGCGATTGAGCAAAGCGCCCGGCTTCGAGCTCTTTTTAAGCAGCGACCTGCAGCGGGCCTGGAAAACCGCGGAGATTATTTCCCGGGGAATTAATCTGGCTCCGCTCCGGGAGCCCTTGCTCCGTGAATCATCCTGGGGCTTTATTGAAGGCCTCAGGCGCAGCGAAGCGGAGGCCATGTATCCTTTTCTTTTTCGCTCCCCGGGAGGAGCGCTGGCAGCGCTTCGCTGCGGCGGAGAAAGCGAGCGAAAACTCCTGGCGCGAACGCGAACCCTGCGGCGGAAGATCTGCCGCAAATATCCGGGAATGCGCCGCATCCTCCTCGTCAGCCACGGCCGGCTGTTCAATGCCTTTATCTCCGGATGCCTCGGTTTTACCTCCAGGCAGAAATGGCCCTATGCACCTGCCCCCGCCTCTCTTTCCATTGTGGGCTATGATCCCGTGAAGCAGCGGGGCCGCCTGCTGTTATTTAGCGATACCGGCCATTTGTAATTGGCGGAGGTTTACTTTTCCAAAAAGCATATTGTAAAATGTAGCCGGAGGAGGCGAAAAGTGATGGATGGCCAAGATCACTGCTCGTGGCAGGGAAAACGGCGGGTTCCGTTGTGGTATGTGTTCGTGGCGGGGTTATGCGGAGTCCTGGCCGGTTTCCTGCTGCTCTACTTTTTTTTATGCCGCCAGGGCGCCATTCCAGGGCCGGATGTTCTCCCCGGGGAAGAGCGGCAGGAAGATCCGGCAGATCGTTTGCCCGGAGAGGAGGATCGAGCTACGGTAGATGTAGTCGGCAGGGTGATGCCGGCAGTGGTGGCTGTAAACTGCTATATTTCCGCGCGGCCTTATGATCAGCTTATCCTGAGCGGCAGCGGATCGGGTGCGGTCATTTCCGAGGACGGCTATATCATCACGAACCAGCATGTTATTGACGGCGCTGCAAAAGTTATGGTCGTTACTCCCGATTACCGCAGCTTTGAGGCGAAAATAATTGGCGAGGACAAGCTAACAGACCTGGCCCTGCTGAAAGTAGAAGGAACCGGCCTTATCCATATTCCCCTGGGCAATTCCGATGCCGTCCAGGTTGGCGAGACGGTGCTCGCTGTGGGGAATCCGCTGGGCTTTCTTAAACATACAGTTACCCGGGGGATCATTAGCGCCCTGGAGCGTGAAGTCAGGTCGGCTTACAGCCAGTATGCTTATACCTACATTCAAACCGATGCGGTGATCAATCCGGGCAACAGCGGCGGTCCCCTGGTAAACCTTAAAGGCGAAGTGATCGGCATCAACTCGGCAAAGATCAGCGGTGCCGAGGGGATCGGCCTGGCCATTCCTGCCAATACGGTGAAAAGGGTGGTTGATGACCTGAAAAGAGATGGCCGGGTCCGCCGCCCGCAGCTTGGCATCTGGGTGGAAAATCAACCTGAGAGCTTATCTCCCCGCCGGGGCGTGAATATCAAAGAGGTCATTGCGGGCAGCACTGCGGAGGCCGCCGGCCTTAAAGACGGTGATGTCATCACCGCCGTGGGGGAGAAGGAAATCCGCTATGTGGCCCAGCTTTTTGATGCCCTGTTGAACTATTATCCGGGCGAGAGGATCGAGCTGACTGTTGAGCGGGACGGCCAAAGCCTGGAGATAGCAGTCGTGGCCGGAGAAGCAGCTCCGGAAGAATAATTTTTTTCAGACAGATAAAACAGATTAAAGGGGGAGCGCTTTGCGCGTCATCTTTATTTTTGTAGACGGGGTCGGCCTGGGGGAGCCAGCCCCGGAGAATCCTTTCACCTTTACCGAAACGCCTTTTTTAAGAACGCTGCTCCAGGGGAACCCGCTTACCAGGGAGATGAGCGGGTTTCACGATGAAAAAGCCACCTTGCGGGGGATTGATGCGCGGCTGGGCGTGGAGGGGCTGCCGCAAAGCGCTTCCGGGCAAGCGGCCCTCTTTACGGGGACAAATGCTCCGGGCCTGCTCGGCTACCACCTGAACGGCTTCCCCAACCCCACCCTGCGCCGGCTGCTGACGGAGAAAGGGATTTTTGCTTTACTCCGGGATGAAGGATATCGCTGCGCTTTTGTCAACGCCTACAGGCCCGCCTTTTTTGAACAGCTTGAGGAAGGGCTCCCCGGCCGGCGCCATTCATGCTCGACCCTGATCACTTACTATGGGGGGCTTCCCTTTTACAATCTCGAAGACTTGAAGGCTGGGAAAGCCCTCTATATGGACCTGACGAATGAACTATTACAGAGGATGGGTTTTTCTGTTCCCCAAATCACCCCGGAAGAAGCCGGCAAGAGGCTGGCTGATATCGGGAGAGAATTTGATTTTTCTCTCTTCGAATATTTTTTAAGCGATTATGCCGGGCATCTTGCCTCCCGCGAAGAGGCGGGCAAGGTGATCACTTCGCTGGATCGCTTTCTCGGCGCCGTGGTGGAGTCTCTGGATCCGGAGCAGACGCTCTTAATTCTGACCAGCGATCATGGCAATCTTGAAGATCTCTCTCACAGCAGGCACACTTTAAACGAAGTTCCAGCGCTGTTGATCGGGGCGGAAGCCGTCAGGCGCAAGATCGCTCCCCGGCTCTGCGATTTGACTGATCTTTTGCCGGCGGTGCGCGAGGCATTGGATTGGAAAGGCCTTTTTTATTCAGAATGATGGCAAGAGGGTGAGAAAATGCATGTAGAGACGCTTGTGGTAAGCATGTTTGCCACCAATTGCTACCTGGTCAGCTGTCCGGAAAGTAAAGAAGGGATCGTTATTGATCCCGGCGCCGAAGGGAAGCGGATCTTGCATGAAATTGAAAAGAGCGGGCTTAAAATTTGCGGTATTGTCAATACACACGGTCATATTGACCATACCGGGGCCAACGGCAGGTTGAAAGAAGCTCTGCGGGTGCCGCTATATTTTCCGGAGAAAGACCTGGAGGCCTACCGCAACCCGGGCTTTAAATTGGGGGTGCTGTTTGGCAAGCCGGTCCCGCCCGATCATTTACTTAAAGAGGGCGATCAGATCTCTTTTGGCCGTGAAGTTCTTACCGTATTGGAAACACCGGGCCATACTGCAGGCGGGATCTCGCTTTACAGTTCCGGGCTTGTATTTACCGGCGACACTCTCTTTGCCGGCTCCATCGGCCGGACCGATCTTGCCGGAGGCTCTTACCCGGTGTTAATCGGCAGCATCAAGGATAAGCTGATGGTGCTGCCCCCGCAGACCGTGGTCTATCCCGGACACGGGCCGGCCACCACGATCGAGACAGAGGCGCGCAGCAACCCCTTTCTTCTTTAAGGAAAAGAGGGAGAATATTTAATCGAGGGCAGCCAGGGCCACCAGAAAGGAGGCCTGCAGAGCCGGCATTCTTCCGCCGGTTCTGTCCCCTTGATGAAATATTCGGCCCGGCCCGGTTCGGGGCAGTAAGGGCCAAGGGGTAAACCGCTTACCGGGCAGAGGGTGCGGCTGGTGATGCCGTCGGGAATTTTAAAATCGAGAACAGGAGCATCTTTTAAGGCGCGCTCCATGAACCAGGCCCACAGGGGGGCGGCATGACCTCCCCCAGAAAATTCAATGGGTTTCTCGTAGTCATCACCGATATAGATACCGGCTAGCAGTTGCGGCGTATAGCCGACCATGTGCGCATTTTTGCTTCCCTGCGAGGTTCCCGATTTGCCCGCCGCCGGCCGGTTTAAAATCGAGCTCGCTCCGCCGGCGGTGCCGCCTTCCGTGAGAACATCCTTAAGCATGTCGGTGACTAAAAAGGCGACGGCCGGATCGAGGACCTGCCCTTTTTGGGGCTCGTTCTCCAGCAGCACAATTCCTTGCGAATCCACAACTTTACGGATAAAGAGGGGTTTGACCCGGAAGCCCCCGTTGGCGAAGGGGGCGAAAGCGGCAGTCAATTCAAGAAGGGTCACCTCTTTGGTTCCCAGCGGCAGAGAGAAGTAAGGGCCCAGGTGACTGGAGATGCCCAGCCGGCGGGCCATTTCCACGGCTTTCTCCTTGCCGATTTGATCATGCACCTTAATGGCGACGATATTGCAGGATTTGGCCAGGGCTTCACGAATGGTCAGCTCCCGGTTGTGAAAACCCCTCCCCACATCGGTGGGAGCGTAAGGTTCATCCATTCCTTCTTCGATAAACGAAGTGGCCTCGCATCTCACCTGGTCTATGGCGGTAAATCCATTTTCAAGCGCCGCCGCGTAGACAAAGGGCTTAAACGCGGAGCCCGGCGAGCGGAGGGCCAGGGCGCGGTTTAAGCTTGTTTCGCGGAAATCGCGCCCACCCACCATCGCCCGGACGTAACCGGTGTCCGGCTCAATGGCGACCAGCGCTCCCTGAGGCTGCCTGATTCCGTTTTCATCAAGGCTAAAGGGGCTGATCCCGGCGATAATTTCCTGTGCCAGCTGCTGCATTTCCTGGTCTATGGTGGTGTAAATATTTAATCCCCCGCGGTAAACAGGATCCAAGTCTCCATTAAAAAATTCAGCCAGCTCCGTATTGATCACATAATCAAGGAAATAGGCTGAGCTTTCTTCGAAGGTGTGCTCCCGGAAAACAAGTTCTTCCCGCAATGCGGCTTCTTTTTCAGATTCGTCAATAAAACCGGCGTCAGCCATCTGGCTGAGGACGGTTCTCTGGCGCTGCTCCGCGGCTTCCGGATTGAGAAGGGGAGAGTAATAGGCGGGGCCTTTGGGCAGGCCGGCCAGGAGCGCGGCTTCGCCCAGGCTGAGATCGGCGGCGCTCTTGCCGAAATAGGTTTGGGCGGCGGCTTCGATGCCGTAAGCGGCATGGCCGTAATATATTGTATTTAAGTACATTTCCAATATTTCATCTTTGTGATAACGGCGTTCCAGATGGATGGTATAGAGAGCTTCTTTAACCTTGCGCTCTAGAGTGCGTTCGTGCGACAGGTAAAGGTTTTTGGCCAGCTGCTGGGTAATGGTGCTGCCGCCCTGGGAGGTCTGGCCTCCTTTAATATTGTTCAGCAGCGCCCGGGTCAATCCGGCCGGATCAAATCCATGATGGCGGTAGAAGCGGCGGTCTTCTACGGCAAGCGTGGCTTTAATCAAATGTTCTGAAACCTGTTCCAGGGGGACCTCCACGCGGTTTTCTTCATAGCGTACGGCCATTAGTTCATCCCGGCAATCATAAATCCGGGTAGTCAAGGGAGGTGAAGGTTCCGGAAGCTGCTCCATCTCTCCGATAGTATAGACCAGATATCCAAAACTTCCGGACACACTAAGCAACAATACAATAATGACAATTAAAAAGCAGCGGAAAAAGTTCATTATGACAGCCACCACCCTAATATATTTTAGTAACATAGTATGTTACAAGTCAACATAAAACATTACAATGGAGGGCATAATTATTTTTTAGAAAAGCAGGAATCAAGGTTCCTGTTATCGAATGATTAAGCTAACAATCCTTTGATTGCGCCGGGCTTGAGGCGTTGCGCTGCGCATGGAATAATTTCTTCTCCAGACGATCATAATTTTTCATGAGAAAGGTCTTGAATATACCCCCGAATAATGCAGATATATTATGACGATCCTTGCTTAATTATTAATAATGAGCGATAATTTTATTGAAAGCCTCCGCTGCCGGGGCAGCATGTAATGCTTCGACGGCATCTGCCAGGCATATGAACCGCCCGGCAGCGAATCCGGCCCGAATCTGGTTGCTGCCGGCACCAGGCCGGTCCGGTGATGATGCTTAAACCTCTATTCCATTTAAAATCCAGCAACCCGGTAAAGCCGTCCCAGTAATGAAATGGAGCTGATCAAGCGTGGAATAACTGTGCTATTAGTAATTAATGCCGTTAGAAGGAAACAAAGAGCAGAGGTGGTGTTACAAATTGGATCCAAGCCGGTTACAGAATTTAACATTGAGTGAGTTGCGCCGTTTGGCCAGGGAGAAGGCGATTCGGGGCCACTCAACCATGCGCAAACAAGAACTGGTTGAAGCGCTTGCCGGCGTGCTGTCATCCGAAATTGATAGTGCTGAAGACGGCGGGGGAAGCTCAACCGAAAATGAACTGGACAGCGCATCCGGCCTCCTTGAGATCATGAACGACGGGTTCGGATTTCTGCGCCGCTATAAATACAGTTATTCAGATGATGACATCTACATCTCTGCGTCGCAGATTCGCCGATTCAATTTGCGAACCGGCGATATGGTGTCCGGGAAAATCAGGCCTCCTAAAGACAATGAACGATATTATGCCCTGCTGCAAGTGGAGCTGATCAACGGTGAAAAACCTGAATCTTTTGCCCGGCGGCCCAATTTCACTTCACTGGTTCCGGTGCATCCCCGTGAAGTGCTGCGCATGGAGACAGAGCCCCACATTCTGGCAACGCGGATTATCGATCTTCTTATCCCCATCGGAAAAGGACAGCGGGGCTTGATCGTTTCCCCTCCCAAAGCGGGAAAGACCATCCTCCTCAAGCAAATTGCCAACAGCATCTCCACAAATCATCCCGAGGTTACCCTGATCATCTTGCTGGTTGATGAACGGCCGGAAGAGGTTACCGACATGGAGCGCAGCGTCAAAGCTGATGTGGCCAGCTCCACCTTTGATCAGAAGCCGGAGAACCATATCCGCATCTCCGAGCTGGTGCTGGAGCGGGCACAGCGACTTGTTGAACAGGGCCGGGATGTGGCCATTCTCCTGGACAGCATTACCCGCCTGGCGCGAGCCTACAACCTGGTGATTCCCCCCAGCGGGCGGACTCTTTCAGGTGGAATTGACCCGGCCGCCTTTTATAAGCCCAAGCGATTCTTTGGAGCCGCGCGGAACATTGACGGCGGCGGCAGCCTGACCATAATAGCCACGGCTTTAATTGATACGGGCAGTAGAATGGATGATGTAATTTACGAAGAATTCAAAGGAACTGGCAACATGGAGCTGCACCTGGATCGCAAGATTGCTGAAAGGCGCATCTTCCCGGCCATTGATATTTCCCGTTCAGGAACGCGCCGCGAAGAGCTGCTCCTCGACGAGCGCAAGATCGAGCTGATGTGGGCTTTAAGGCGGGCTATGGGCAATACCCAGAATATAGAGTTCCTCGAGATGCTGCTTGACAAGCTGAGACAGACCAAGGACAACGAGGATTTCTTAAACAACATGTATACATTTTAAAATGTCTCCGCCGCCCGCGTATGGTCAATTTTTTTCCGCCTGCTTCCCCATCTTGGCATGAAATGTATAATTTTCAGCCCTGCACAGCAAAATATGCACTATATCCAGCTGTTAAGGAGGCTCAAACCATGCCAGGTCTGTTTAAGGCCGCAACAGCAGTGCTAATTCTGGGGTTGGTCTGTTTCGGGCAGGTAGGAAATGTTTCTGCGCTGGAGTTAGAAGAAGAAGAAGGAGATGGCGAATCAGGCGAGGTGCCGTTATATTACCTGCAGCTGCAGGATTTTGTAGCGGCAAAAATCAAAGAAGAAGAAGAGGCTCTCCGGCCCAAAATTTTCGAGTACATAGTTGAGCCGGCGGATTGCCTCTACACCATCGCGGCACGTTTTGGGACCGATGTAGATACGCTGGTCAGGTTGAATAATATTGTCAACCCCAGCCTGATATTCCCCGGAGACCGCCTGGAAATACTGACCGTGGTTGGCTGTGTTCATGATGTGAAGGATGGAGACACGGTGGCGGGAATTGCCGCCTCATACGGGGTTGATGAAAGTACGATCATGCATGCAAATGCCATCAGCGACCCCACAAAATTGACCCGTGGAGAAAGGATTATTGTTCCGGGCGGGGTTGATTCCCGCAGCGCGCCGCGGCTATCCTTTCAATGGCCTTTACAGGGCAGGCTTACTTCCGGATTCGGGTGGCGCGGCGGCAAATTCCATTACGGGATTGACCTTGCCGCTCCTTACGGAACCCCTTTTTATGCCGCCGCCGGGGGCCGGGTTACTTATGCCGGCTACCGGGGCAGTTACGGGATCCTGATCGAGCTGGATCATGGCGGAGGCTGCCTGACCCGCTACGGACATGCCAGCAAAGCGGCCGTGGTGGCCAACCAGCGGATCTCGGCGGGACAAACTCTGGGTTATATCGGGTTGACCGGCAATACCACCGGACCGCACCTTCATTTTGAGCTTCATGTGGCCGGTGAAAAGGTGAATCCGCTTAAATATCTGCCGTAAATTGCAATCAAGCAGGCAAACGGGGTGCCGGGATAAGTTGAAAGAGGGTGGGCCCAACACTGAAGATAGGCCGGCCGGTCAGAGTTTAAATGCCTGGATATTGCTGCAGCCCTTTGCCGGGCGGGAGCTAAAAAAGCGCCTGGAAGCGATTCGCGTTTCGCGGCTGGCCCATCATTCGGCGGAAGTAAAACCGGGCACCCTTTTTTTTTGCCTGCCGGGCAAAAGGACCGACGGCCACGATCATGTGGCAGAAGCGGTTAACCGGGGCGCGGCGGCGCTGGTTGTCTCCCGTCCGGTCGGCCTGGAGAGGAATAAAGTCCCGGTAATCACGGTAGACGATACCGCTCTTGCTTTATCTGCAGCGGCGGCATCTTTTTACGGCTTCCCCAGCCTCAAAATGAAAACAATCGGGGTAACCGGCACCAATGGAAAAACCACGACCACCTATTTTGTGAAGAATATTTTTAAAGCTGCCGGATGGAAGACCGCCATCCTGGGCAGCAACGGCCTGATCATAGACGGAATCAGGCAAAAATTTAATTTGACCACTCCCCAGTCCCTGGATTTACAGGAGCGACTTCACTTTTCCCTGGAACAGGGAGCACTGGCGGCGGTGATGGAGGTTTCCTCCCATGCGCTGGTGCAGCGCCGCACGGCCCATTGCTTTTTTGACAGCGTGGTCTATACCAACCTGACCCGGGAACATCTCGATTACCACCACAGCATGGCGGAATACCTGAAGGCAAAAAGCATGCTCATGGACCTGTTGAAGGAGCGATCCGGCGGTAAGGTCATACTCAACGCGGATGATTTTTATTACAGCGAGCTGGCTTTGCGGGCTGCGAAGCGGCCCAGGTTGACCTACGGCATCCGGGAGAAAGCGGCGGAGGTGCGGGCGGTTAATATAACAGAGAGAGAAAGAGGCCGCTGCAGCTTTGACCTGCTGGGTTGGTCCAAACCTTACCGGGTGCTTTTGCAGTTGCCGGGTGAGTACAACCTCTACAATGCTCTTGCTGCAGCGGCGGTAGCCCGCAGCGAGGGATTGCCCCTGGAGGCTGTCACTGCAGGGTTGAATGGGCTGCGGCAGGTACCGGGACGCTTTGAGGAGATGGAGACACCGGCCGGTTTTACTGTAATTATTGATTTTGCCCATACTCCCGACGGGCTCGAACAGGTCTTGAAATTGCTTTCCACCTGGCCGGCCCGCAGGCGGATCACCCTCTTTGGCTGTCCTGGAGAGAGGGATCGGGGCAAGCGGCCGCTAATGGGCCGGATTGCCGAACTCTACAGTGACGAAGTAATACTGACCGCCGACAACCCCGCCGGAGAGGACGCTCTGGCGATTATTGATGATATCAAAGAGGGAATGCGCCGCGCCCCTCAAATCATACCCGATCGGCGGGAGGCAGTTTACTATGCTCTGAGCAGGGCCCGGCCGGGCGACATGGTGCTGCTGGCCGGCAAAGGAGACGAAGAGTACCAAATTGTGGGGGATCAGGCCGTCCCTTACAGTGACCGCGAAACAGTGGCCGATTATTTCCTCTATTCTTCATCCTGAGCGAAGCGAAGGATCTCCAAACCGGTTAGGATCATAAAGAAAAGCCCCAGTGAGTCAAGGTTTCTGCTTGACTTAAGGAACTCCAAATTGGGGCTTATTGCGCAATGAACGGGGTTGTGCTAAAATTTAGGCTGAAATCGAACCCAGGGAGGTTATTTGAGGCATGAAAGAAAATATTCATCCCCGCTATTATCGCACAGTGGTTACATGCGCCTGCGGGGAGTCTTTTGAAACCGGCTCCACCAAGGAGAACCTGAGAGTGGAAATTTGCTCCAAGTGCCATCCTTTCTTTACCGGCAAGCAAAAATTTGTCGATACCGGCGGCAGGGTGGAGCGCTTTAAGCGTAAATACGGCATGAAGTAAGCATGCATCCGGCGTCCCTATGAACGCAGGAGGTTGAAACGATGACAAGGCCCCAATGGGTTGGCGGGCAGGCGGTTCTTGAAGGGGTGATGATGCGCCACCACGACCGGATGGTTGTGGCCTGCCGGCGCGGTGACAACAGCATCAGCCTTATTGCGGAAAAAAAAGTGCCCCTTTCGAAGCGCTGCCCTCTCCTGGGCTGGCCGATCTTGAGAGGCGCGGTCTCCTTTTTTGAATCACTTATCCTCGGCGTGCACGCCATTAATCTTTCGGCTGCGGAAGTGCTTCAAGAAGAGGGAGAGGAGATGCAGGGCTGGCAGACATTTCTGGTTGTCTTTCTGGGCCTGGCGCTGGGGGTGGGGCTTTTCTTTATCCTACCCACCTGGCTGGCAGGCTTCCTGCCGCAGCGCCTGCAACCGGTGCTTTTAAACCTGGCTGAAGGGTTGATCCGGCTGGCTATATTCCTGGCCTATCTTTTATTGATCACCCGGTGGAGTGAAATGAAGCGCTTCTTTGCTTACCACGGCGCGGAGCATAAGGCCATATTTTGCTATGAGTCCGGCGAGCCCCTGGATGTTTGGAAAGCACAGCAATTCAGCACCCGTCATCCCCGCTGCGGGACCAGTTTTCTGCTCATTGTAATGGTGCTGAGCATCCTTCTTTTTTCCCTGTTCGGCTGGCTGCCCTTATGGCAGCGCATTGCCATTCGCCTGCTCATGCTGCCGCTGGTAGCCGGGTTATCCTATGAAGTAATCCGTTTAACGGCGCGCAGCTCTTTGCCGCTGCTCCGGTTACTTTCACTGCCCGGTTTATGGCTGCAAAAGCTGACTACCAGCGAACCGGATAACGGCCAGGTTGAAGTGGCTCTCTGCGCGCTGAAAGCGGTAGTGGATCCCGATTTATAATAAATTTCGGGAAGCGAATAGGATTCCGTGGTGATTGATAATGTTTGATAAATTGGAAGCAATTGAACAGCGATATATGGAGCTGGAGCGGCTGCTCAGCGATCCGGAAGTGCTGGCTCAAACGGCGCTATGGCAGAAATATTCCCGGGAGCTGGCCGAGCTGGCGCCCGGGGTGGAGCTTTACCGGAGCTACCAGAGCCTGCAACGGGAGCTGGCCGAGGCTCGCGAACTCCTGCAGGAAGACCGCGAGGGAGAACTATCCGAATTCTTGCAGGAAGAGATAAAGAAACTGACCGGGCGTCTTGAAGAGATCGCCGGGAAGATTAAAGAGCAGCTGCTGCAGCACGATCCCCGCGATGAGAAGGGCGTTTTCCTGGAAATCCGCGCGGGTACCGGCGGTGAAGAAGCCGCTCTTTTTGCCGCCGACCTTTTGAGAATGTACAGCCGCTATGCCGAGCGGAAAGGCTGGAAAGTGGAAATAATCGACGGCCACGCCACCGATATTGGCGGCTTCAAAGAGGTGGTTGCCGGTATAGAAGGCCGGGGAGTATACAGCCGCCTCAAGTATGAGAGCGGTGTCCACAGGGTGCAGCGAATACCGGTTACCGAATCAGGAGGCCGCATCCATACTTCGGCCGCCTCCGTGGCCGTGCTCCCTGAAGCCGAAGAGGTGGAGGTGGAGATAAATCCGCAGGATTTGCGTATCGACACCTTTTGCTCAACGGGCCCGGGCGGCCAGAGCGTTAATACCACCCAGTCCGCCGTCCGGATAACTCACCTGCCAACGGGTCTGGTTGTATCCTGCCAGGATGAAAAATCACAGTTGAAAAACAAGGAGAAGGCTCTGCGGGTCCTGCGAAGCAGGCTCATGGATAAATATATTACCGAGCAGCAGGCCGAAATGGCCGCGGAACGGAGATCACAAATCGGCAGCGGTGACCGCAGCGAACGTATCCGAACCTACAATTTTCCCCAGAACCGGGTAACCGATCACCGCATCGGGCTCACTCTGCACCGACTTGACATGGTGCTGGAGGGTGACCTTGACGAAATCATTGACAATCTGGCTGCTTCGGCCAGGGCAAAACATTTGCAGGAAGCAGGAAATTGAAAAGTCTCACCGGCAAGGGGATTTCGATTGAAGAGGCTTTGCGATGGGCCTCTTTTTGTTTTAAAGAGGCGGGGATAGAGAAGCCGCGCGACGAGGCGGAAATTCTGCTGGCACTGCTGCAGGGTTGGGACCGGCTGAAAATTTTCCTCGGGCGCTCCACCATCCTGGAAGAGAAGAAGGCGGCGGCATTTGCGGCGGCAGTGGAACGGCGGGTTCTGGGTGAACCGGTTGCCTACATTACCGGAAGAAAAGAGTTTTACGGCCTGGAGTTTAAGGTCAACAGGGAGGTTCTCATACCCCGCCCGGAAACGGAGCTGGTGGTTGACGCTGTTCTGGAATGGGCTTCCGGCCGGGAAGAGGATATCTGTGGCGTTGACCTGGGCTGCGGCAGCGGCAACCTGGCGGTGACGCTGGCTTACCATCTGCCGCAGGCTGCTTTTTATGCTGTCGATATCTCCGCGGAGGCCCTGCGGGTGGCGCAGGCAAACGCAGTACAGCACGGCGTAATGCAGCGCATTCATTTCTGCCGGGGGGACTACTTCGAGGCCCTATCTGAAATTGAGCCGCCGCCCCTCTTCAACCTGGTTGTGGCCAATCCGCCTTACCTGACCGCCGCGGAGATTGACGCCCTTCCGGCGACGATCCGGGATTATGAACCGCGTCTTGCCCTCAACGGAGGCCTAGACGGTCTTAAGGCTTACCGGAGCATCTTAAAGGGAATGTCCCGCTACCTTCGCAGACCTGGCTTGATGGCCCTGGAGATCGGCGCCAGCCAGGGCCGCGACATCCTCGCATTGTGCCGGAGCCACTCTTTTTTTCATACATTAACCTTGCTTCGTGACTACCAGGAGCTCCCCCGTGTTATCCTCGGACTATACTAGCTTTTCCCCTGTGGAGGTGGCGGTGAGCCGGCCGTGGATCACTCCCTTGACTGAAAGAAGGCGGTCGGACACCTCCTTGGCCTTACCGGCCGGGCCCTTGATCAAGAGCACCTCCAGGCAGCGGTCATGAGCCAGGTGAACATGCATCGTTGAAATGATGAGATCAGCGTAGCGATGCTGCAGCTCCAGCAGGAGATCGTTCAGGCCCCGGACGTGGTGATCGTAAACCAGGGTGATTGTTCCCGCTACTTCCACATTGTCCGCTGACCATTCCATTTCCACCAGTTGATTCCGGATCAAGTCCCGGATTGCCTCTGAGCGGTTGGCATAACCCTTCAATACTATTTCCCGGTCAAAGGATTCCAGGAGCTCCCGGTCTATGGAGACTCCGAAACGGATTAAATCAGCCATGCCTTCCTCCTCCGTACTTTTTGGGCCGACCCCTGTCGAACATTATTGAGCATCCTTAAATAATTATAACATCTTTTCCCCGGAATAATCCCACAACAATGTCTAAGAGAGACAGATAATGGCAATAATAGGGGTGAGGAGGGAAGAGCCGTGCTGCCGAACAAAGTTAAGCTCAGCGGCGTTGACACCTTCAAGCTGGCGGTGCTGCCGGCTGATGAGATGAAAGAGCTTTTTCGCCGCGTTAAAAAGGGGGATCGCGAGGCCCGGGAGGCCCTGGTCAAGGGAAACCTGCGCCTGGTTTTAAGCATCCTGCAGCGTTTCAAGAACCGGGGCGAATCGCTGGACGATCTTTTCCAGGTTGGCTGCATCGGCTTGCTCAAGGCCATTGACAACTTTGAGCTGGAGCATGAAGTAAACTTTTCAACCTACGCTGTTCCCATGATTATCGGAGAAATCAAGCGCTACCTGCGGGACAACAACAGCATCCATATTAGCCGTTCCATCAAGAGCCTCTCGCACAGGGTTCTCCAGACCAGGGAGGAGTTGCTAAAACAGAATCACCGCGAACCCAACCTCAGCGAAATTGCCGCGGCCATGGAGATGAGCACAGAAGAGGTAGTCTTTGCCTTTAATGCCGCCCAGGAACCGCTTTCTCTCTACGATCCGGTGTTTCGTGACAGCACTGATCCGGTCTACGTAATGGACCTCATCGGCGATCAGTCTGACAGCACTGAAAAGTGGCTCGAAAATATTGCCTTGCAGGAAGCGCTGGATAGGCTTGATCCCCGGGAAAAAAAGATCATTGAGGCGCGCTTTTTTGAAGGAAAAACCCAGGTTGAAATTGCCCGGCAGGTGGGCATCTCCCAGGCCCAGGTCTCCCGGATAGAGAAGGCGGCCCTGGAGATGATTCGCCGCCACTACAAGCAGGAGTGGAACCCGGAGGATAACAGCGATGAAGAAAAAAACAATCTTTAAAAACCGCCGGTTTCTCTTCACGGCTTTAATTATGCTTATGGTCTTGCCGGGTCTGCTGTTCTGCCAGGCGCTCCGGCAAGCGGGGAGCGCAGGCTGGCAGATACATAGCGGTGAACCCGTGGTGAGGCTGCACGTGCGGGCGGCAGGAGACAGCCCGGCGGAGCAGGGCTTAAAAATGGCTGTGGCGGCAGAGGTGCAGCGGCTGTTGTCAGAAAAAAGGCCGCCTGAAGTAAATAGCCAGCAGCTTTACCTGGATTTTTTGCATGATTGCCTGCCCGAACTTGAATGCTTTCTCCGGGAGTTTGCTGCAGCAACTGCTGAAGGGGCTCAGATCGAGCTGCGGCTGACAGAAGAAATATTCCCCCTGCGGACCTACGGGCGCCGGATTTATCCGGCCGGAAATTACACCGCCTTGACCGTCACCATCGGAGAGGGCGCCGGCGAAAACTGGTGGTGCCTCCTTTTCCCCTCCCTTTGCCTCCCTCCGGCTGTATTTGACCATGGTTCTGTGGAAGAAGAACAGATTTTTTATGGCGAAAAAGAAGAGAGCTCCATCTCCACCGGCGTGGATGAGGCACCTGATTTTGCAGCCAGCCGGGCTGACGGGACAAAGCAGGCTGCCGGTTCAAGCCGCTGGGGGTTCAAATTGTGGAAATTTGTCAAGCGGCCGGGCCAACATCTAATTGAAAAAGCGGCGCAGATCTTCTATAATTAATTCAGCCTTGAAATAGATATACTTGTTACTGCTTAGGAGGTTGGGGAGTGGATTGGCGAGACTATTTCCAGATCGCCTTCATATCGGCTGGAGGCCTCGGGCTTTTTTTATTTGGCATCCAGATGATGGCGACAGGGATGCAGAAGGCGGCGGGGGACAGGCTGCGCCGGATTCTCGAAGTGCTGACCACCCGTCCTGTTATCGGCGTTCTTACCGGACTTTTGATTACCATGCTTATCCAGAGCAGCGGAGCAACCACGGTTATGGTCGTCGGCTTTGCCAATGCCGGCTTGATCACCCTCTCCCAGGCGATCAGCGTAATTATCGGGGCGAACATCGGCACTACCGTAACCGCCCAGATTGTTTCTTTCAAATTTGAAAATATCGTTTATCCTATTATCGGCCTGGGGGCGCTGATTATCTTTTTCAGCAGGCGCCGGCAGTACCGCTACCTCGGCGAGGCCGTTCTGGGGATGGGCCTTCTGTTCCTCGGCATCATCACCATGTCAGCAGGCTTAAGCCCTTTAAAGGACCTGGGCGCCTTCAGAAATCTCCTGGCCCAATTCGGCGCTTTCCCCCTGCTGGGCGTGTTCGGGGGGGCTGTGTTTACGGCAATACTTCAGAGCAGCAGCGCTTTTACCGGGGTGATCATTGCCATGGGCATGGAAGGAATGATTTCTTTGCCCGAAGCGGTGCCCTTGATTTTGGGCTCGAACATTGGGACATGCGTCGTGGCTTTTATTGCCAGCGCCGGGACCAACGTGACCGCACGCCGCACCGCCATGGCCCATCTTTTCTTTAATGTTATCGGGACGCTTCTTTTCCTGACCCTATTGACGCCTTTTACAAACCTGGTTCTAAAAACAGCGGCGACGGTGCCCCGCCAAGTGGCCAACGCCCATACTATTTTTAATGTTCTCAACGCCGTCGTCTTTCTTTTAATACTTCCATACTTCACCAGGTTTGTTACTTATCTCGTTCCCGGTGAAGAGGCGAGCATCGAGATCGGACCGAACTACCTGGACAAGCGGATGCTCCCCACGCCTGCAGCGGCTCTCCGGGGAGCTAAAAAAGAGCTGCTCCGCATGGCCATGATCGCCCGGGAGATGATCGGCGAAGCGCTGGATGCCTTTATTAAAAACGACCTGAAAAAAGGAGCGCACATTGAGCAGATGGAAGATCTCCTCGACAGCCTCGAAGAGGGGATCAATGTCTTCCTCTCGGAGCTTTCCCAGAACTCGCTTACCGAGGCCCAATCCAAGACTGTGGGACATTATATGTCTGCGGCAAACGACCTGGAGAGGATCGGTGACCATGCCCATAATATCAAGCAGTTGGCAGAGTTCAAGGTTGAGGACAGGCTTCCCTTTTCCGAGCAGGCGATTGAAGAGCTCAGCTTAATTTATGAAAAGATCAATATAATGCTTGAGCGGGCCATCCAGGCTTTCGAGACTGAAAACAAGGCTCTTGCCCGCATGGTCATGGTCGAAGACGACGAGGTTGACCTCATGGAGAAGGTTTTACGGAAAGCGCATATTGAAAGAATAAATACGAAAAAATGCTACCCTCCTTCGGGAGTAATCTATCTTGATGTTTTAAGCAACATGGAGCGGATCGCCGATCACGCCACCAATATCGCCCAGCTGGTTGTTGAAGAATTCTAAGTTCGCCGGCGGCGTTGTGGAGGAAAAAGATGCCCAAAGTATTGCGGATCAATCGAACCCTGGTCCTCCCCCCCGGCAGAAAGACAGTGCTGGCTGCAGCCCGGCTGATCCGAAACGGCAGGCTGGTGGCATTTCCCACTGAGACCGTATACGGATTGGGAGCCGCTGCCGCAGACAGGCTCGCGGTGAAGAATATATTTAAAGCGAAAGGGCGGCCGGCGGACAACCCGCTCATCGTTCACGTGGCCTGCCTGGAGCAAGTTAAAGAGATTAGCTCCTGTATTCCCCCGGGAGCCCTGGAGCTGATGCAGCGCTTCTGGCCCGGGCCTCTTAGCCTGGTACTGCCCCGTTCGAACAGGCTGCCGCAGGAGGTCAGCGCCGGCCTGCCCACGGTGGCGGTGCGCATGCCCGCTCATCCGGTAGCTTTAAGCCTTATCCGGGCCGCGGGGGTGCCTATTGCCGCTCCGAGCGCCAACCGTTCCGGGCGTCCCAGCCCAACAACTCTCCGCCACGTGCTTGAAGACCTGGCCGGAAGGATCGACGCCGTCCTCGACGGAGGCGCCTGCAGGCTAGGCCTGGAGTCAACGGTTCTTGATTTAAGCGGCGGCCGCCCCGTGATCCTGCGCCCCGGCGGAATTACCGGGGAGCAGTTGGAGGCGGTTCTCGGCACCACGGTGGAGGTGGCGGAGGGATGTAAAACGGGTACGCCCCCTTCCCCGGGGATGAAATACCGTCATTACGCTCCCCGCGCCACCCTGTTCCTGGTTACCGGAGCCAGGCGCAGGAGGCTTGCACTGATGGCAGCCCTGGCCGAGTGTTATCAAAAGAAGGGGTTGAAGGTGGGAATTTTGCAAGCCCCTCCGGGACCGGAAGCTTTCAGGCCGGCGGCAAAGCGCCTCTACCAGACACTGCGCAGCTTTGATGCGCAGGGAGTGGACCTGATCCTGGCCGAGGGTGTTTCTGCGCAGGGTCTCGGCGCAGCGTTAATGAACCGGCTGCGCAGGGCCGCTTCGCGCATAATCAGGGTATAGGTGATAAAATGGCAGAGGAGAAAATAAAAATTTTGTTTGTCTGTACCGGCAATACCTGCCGCAGCCCCATGGCGGAGGCGCTGCTGCGCCATGAATGGGAGAAGCGCTCCGGCGCTCTCACACTGGAGGTGCTCTCTGCCGGGCTGGCGGCGGTGGATGGCGGGAAAGCTTCGGAGCATGCCCGTGCGGTGATGCGCGAGGCGGGCATTGACCTGGAGATGCACAGGTCGGCCCTGCTAAATGAGAAATTGGTCGACGAGGCCACTTTGATCCTGGTGATGAGCCGGCAGCACCGCCAAATGCTGCTGCGCCGCTTCCCCGCAGCGGCGGATAAAACTTATCTTTTAAAGGATTTTGCCGGGACAACCGGGGATCCGGATATAGACGACCCTTTCGGGGGCACAATGGAGGATTACCGCCGGATATACGAAGAGCTCCGCGCCGGGATTGAAAAAATAGCACAGATCCTTGAAGGAGGCAAAGAGAATGGCGATAGCCCTGGGCAGTGATCACGCCGGTTTTGCTTTGAAAAAGATGATTGGAGAGCACCTGGAGGCCAAGGGAATTGATTTTGCCGACTTCGGCACTTTTTGTGAGAGCAGCGTAGATTATCCGGACATCGCCCTGCCGCTGATTGCTGCGGTGGCGGCCGGTGATTATCAATTGGGGATTCTAGTATGTGGAACCGGCATCGGCATGACCATCGCCGCCAATAAATATCCCGGCATCAGGGCCGCCCTCTGCGGCGATACCTTTTCCGCCCGCTGTGCCCGCGAGCACAACGATGCCAACATCTTAACCCTGGGGGCGCGGGTAACCGGTCCCGGGCCGGCGCTGGAGATTGTGGATGTTTTCTTGAAGAGCTCCTTTAAAGAGGGGCGGCACAGGCGCCGTCTGGAGAAAATCGCCTTTATAGAAAGAGGAGGCAGGATTTAATCACCGCCCTGAGCCGATCAAGGAGGCTTCAGCATGAATGAAAATGATCATCTCAGTGAGCTGCGCCGTATCGATCCCGAGGTTGCAGCGGCTATCGAGGGTGAAGAAAGACGCCAGCAGGACAATCTTGAACTCATTGCCTCGGAGAACATAACGGGCCGCGCGGTTTTGCAGGCCCAGGGTTCGGTGCTGACGAATAAGTATGCCGAAGGATATCCCGGGGCGCGTTATTACGGCGGCTGCCGCTTCGTGGACGAGGTGGAGCGGCTGGCCTGCACCAGGGCGCAGCAGCTTTTCAAAGCGGATCATGCCAATGTGCAGCCCCATTCAGGCTCATCGGCTAACCTGGCGGTTTACCTTGCCTTCCTGAACCCGGGCGACCGCATCCTGGGCATGGACCTGGCCCACGGCGGCCATCTGACGCACGGCAGCCCCGTGAACATAACGGGCCGCTATTTCGAGGTGCATTCATACGGTGTCGAGCCGGGCAGCGGCCTGCTTGACATGGACGAAGTGCGGCTAAAGGCGCTCCAGGTCAGGCCCAAGCTGATCATTGCCGGGGCCACCGCCTATCCGCGCCGCATCGATTTTGCCTCTTTTCAGGATATTGCCCGGGAGGTTGGCGCCATTTTGATGGTGGATATGGCTCATATTGCCGGACTTGTCGCTGCCGGGCTGCATCCCAGTCCCCTTCCACACGCGGCTGTAGTTACGACTACGACCCACAAAACCCTGCGCGGTCCGCGCGGCGGGATGATTTTATGCCACCGGGAACATGCATCGCTTATTGACAATGCGGTTTTTCCCGGCCTGCAGGGCGGACCGTTGATGCATGTCATCGCGGCCAAGGCGGTTGCCTTGAAGGAGGCGCAATTGCCTGAATTCGCCGCTTACCAGTCCCGGGTGTTGGAGAACACGCAGGTGCTGGCTGCAAGCCTCATTGAAGCCGGTTTTGACCTGGTCACCGGAGGCAGCGATACCCACCTGGTTTTGGTGGATCTGCGGTCAAAGAATATCACCGGCCTGGAGGCGGAACAGCTGCTGGAGAAGATCGGAATCACGGCAAACAAAAATTCCATTCCCTTTGACCGGCGCAGCCCGCGGGTAACCAGCGGCCTGCGGCTGGGCACCCCTGCAGTTACCTCGCGGGGAATGGGGGGAGAGCAGATCCGGACAATTGCGCAGTTAATTAACGAGGCTATAACCTATCGGACCAATGAGAAGGCTCTCGAACGGCTGAGGCGCAGGGTCAACATTCTCTGCCAGGAGTTCCCCGTTAAATTATCGTAGGAAGGCGGGTTAATTCAGTTGGAGAATATGGTTCACGTAATCAATCACCCCCTGGTCCGTCATAAGCTGACGCGTTGCCGGCAAATCGAGACCGCGCCCCGGGAATTTCGCGAACTGATGGAGCAGCTTACGGTATTGCTTCTTTACGAAGCGATGCGCGATCTGCCCCTTGCGGAAAGTGATATAATCACGCCTGTGGCCGCCGCCCGGGGACACTTCTTAACCGGTCCTGAACCTGTATTTGTTGTGGTTCTGCGGGCGGGACTGGGCATGCTCGAGGGCGCCCTGCGTCTTTTCCCCGAAGCGAGGTCCGGCCACATCGGTCTCTACCGCGATCCGGAGACGCTGGAACCGGTGCAGTATTACTGCAAACTCCCCGACGGCATCGAGGGGCATCCCTGCTACCTCCTGGAGCCGATGCTGGCCACGGGCGGCAGCGCCGTTCATGCGCTTAACCTGCTTAAGGAAGCCGGGGCGAGCGGCATAAAGCTGCTCAGCTTGATCGCCTCGCCGGAAGGAATTGAGGCCATCGGCCGGCACCACCCGGACGTGGCTGTTTTCCTGGCGGCAGTTGATGTAGAGCTGAATAAGAAAGGCTATATTGTACCCGGCCTGGGTGATGCCGGAGACCGTCTTTATGGAACCTGCCAGCCGGGATAAGAGGAGGGTGCTGAAATGACGGAAAGGCCGGGATGGGATTGTTACTTTATGGATATTGCCCGAATAGTGGCCTCCCGCTCCACATGCCTGCGCCGCCAGGTCGGAGCGCTCCTGGTTTTGGAGAAGCGCATCCTGGCCACGGGATACAACGGGGCTCCTACGGGCTTGCGGCACTGCGACGAAGCCGGCTGTCTCAGGAAGGAGCTAAATGTCCCGGCCGGGGAGAGGCATGAACTCTGCCGCGGCCTTCACGCCGAGCAGAACGCTATTATCCAGGCTGCCTTGAACGGTGTGGCCATCAAGGGAGCAACCCTATACTGCACCCATTTCCCCTGCGTTGTCTGTGCCAAGATGCTGATTAACGCAGGAATACGCCGGGTGTGTGCTGCTGACAGCTATCCCGATAGCTTATCGGAAAAATTGTTAAGCGAAGCTGGTATGGCCATATATTATATAGTATAATATTATTGCTAAACTGTTGTAAATGTTGAATTATTTAGACAAGCACTATTAATTGTTTCTTTACCGGTCGCTGCCGGATTGCAGAAAGGCGGTGGACAGTTGACTGTGGAGTTAATCCGGTCTATCAGGGAGGCTGAGAGGAAAGCCGACGAACTGATCCGCAAAGCCAGAGAGGAAGCCCGCAAGGCAGTAAAAGATGCCGAAATAAAAGCTGCAGCAGCAATAGAACAGCAGCTCGCCGCGGCAGAGAAGGAAGCCGGAGAGCTGATTCGCAGGGCTGAAGAGGAGGCGCAAGCCGAAGCCGGGCCCATCCACAAAGCATCCCGCGAAGAGATAGCGGCAATGAAAGCCGGCGCAGAGTCCCGGATGGCCAGGGCGGTGGCCATGATCAAGGAGCGGATTATATCATGGCCATAGCTGAGATGAAGAAGGTTTTTTTGCTGGCTCACCGGCATGAGAGAAAAAAAATCATTGCTCTTTTACAGCGCCTGGGCATTATAGAAATAAACGATGTCACCTCCGGTAAAATCTGGGAAGAGATTGGGGCACTGATGGATCCGGGGCAGGCCGCGCCGGATCTGGCCGGAACAGAAGCCCAATTAGCCGAAGCCCGCTACTGCCTTGACTTCTTGCAGCGTTACTATCCGGTGCGCAAAGGGCTCCTGGAGCAGTTTGCCGGGGGCAAAATCACTCTCAGCGGCGCCGAATTCAGCCGCTGCTGCGAGCAGAGAGAGCAGATGCACCGGATCTATTTATCCTGCCGCGATGCCGAGGAGAAGTTGACGGCGATGCGAACCGAAAGAACCCGCTTCCAGGCTGCGCTTAACGAGCTGAAGCCATGGGCCGGATTTCCGCTGCCCCTTGAGAATGTGGCGGATTCAAAAAGGGTGCGCATGAACCTGGTTGCTGTTCCCGTTAACAGCATGCCTAATTTGAAAGGGCTTCTGGATGAAGAAGTTGCCGCCGCATCTCTGGAGGAAGTATCCCGCGACAGGGACCAGGTCTACTGCTTCTTGATTTATCTCGCCAAAAAAGCGGACACGGTTGGCTTCCTTTTAAAGGAGGCCGGGGCGAACCCGGTGACCTTCCCTGGCCTGAAAGGAACAGTGGCGCATAACATCGCCGCCCTGGAGGAAAAAGAGGCGGCGCTGCAGCGCGAGGAGAAGGCGGTGATCGAAGGGATCGAAGAGATGCTGGGCGAGCGGACCCGCCTGATGGCCTATTATGATTACCTTGACCGGGAGCGGGCTCAAAAAGAGATCGGGAAAAATTTTGCCCAGACCGGGTCCAGCTTCTTGATTGAAGGGTGGGTGCCGGCAGAGGCGCTGCCCGGCCTGGAGAAAAGACTGTTGGATGAAAGCGAAACTGCCGTTCTGGTGTCACGGGACCCCCTGCCGGAGGAGAATGTGCCCATTTTGCTGCAAAATAGCGGCCCGGCCGAACCCTACGAAGTGGTCACCAGGATGTACGGCTACCCTCATAAAAGTGAGCTTGATCCCACGGCACTCCTGGCTCCCTTCTTCTTTCTATGTTTCGGCATTTGCCTCTCGGATGCCGGTTACGGGATTATCCTGGCGCTGCTCAGTTTTTTTCTTTCCCGCAAGCTTAAACTGGCCGGTATGGGTCAACAGCTGCTCAACCTCCTCTTTTTGGGCGGTATCTCTTCGTTCATCTTCGGAGTGCTTATGGGCAGCTGGTTTGGCGACCTGATTAAGATTAAACCGCTTTGGTTTAATCCGCTCAATGATCCCATGCGCATGCTCATCTTCTCTTTTGGATTCGGCGTTTTTCAAATTTACTGCGGCATGGCGATCAAGGCTTACCGGAGCATCAAGGAGGGCAAGGTCCTCGATGCCCTTTTTGACCAGGGCGGCTGGTATTTATTTCTTACCGGCCTGATCCTGCTGATATTGCCGCAAACCCGGGCCGCCGGCCGGTGGATGGCCGTTGCAGGCGCCGTGGTATTGATTCTCACGCAGGGCCGCAGCCAGAAAAGCCCCATCATGAAGTTCTTGAGCGGCCTGCTGAGCCTCTATGATGTTACCGGCTTTTTAAGTGATGTCCTCTCTTACTCCCGCTTGCTTGCCCTGGGCCTGGCCACGGGAGTGATCGCTACAGCGATCAACTCCATGGGCGGCCTTTTACCCGGGGGACCGGTTGGCTTTCTCTTCCTGACCATTCTTCTGGCCGGGGGGCACCTCTTCAATTTGCTGATCAGCGGGCTGGGCTCCTATGTCCATACCAGCCGGCTCCAGTATATCGAATATTTCGGGAAATTTTTTGAAGGCGGCGGTAAAGCCTTCCGGCCTTTTGCCGTGAATACAACTTATGTGCAGGTAGAAGAAGAGGAGCCGGTTAAAGGTGTCGCCTGAAGATAGCCAGGAATTTTTTTCATCAGGAAAAGGAGGATGTTTTTAATGACAGGAATTGTGATCGCGCTTCTAGGCGCCGCCATGGCGGTGATCCTGCCGGGCATCGGCTCCGCTCTGGGGGTCGGCCTGGTCGGGCAATCCGCCGCCGGCGTGGTTACTGAAGACCCCGACAAGTTCGGACAGACGCTGCTGCTGCAGGCCCTTCCGGGGACCCAGGGGATCTACGGTCTGCTGACCGGATTCCTGATCATGCAGCGGATAGGTGTTATTGGAGGCAATCTTCTGGAACTGACTACGGGGCAGGGCCTTACTGTGTTGATGGCTGCCGCCCCCATTGCCCTGGTGGGGCTTCTCTCCGCCATTTACCAGGGGCGGGCCGCCGCAGCCGGGATTGGCCTCATCGCCAAGCGCCCAGAGGAGCTGGGGAAAGCGATTATCTATGCAGTAATGGTGGAAACTTATGCCGTTCTCTCGCTGCTCGCTTCGATCATGCTGCTTTTTGGGCTTTCTCTCTAAGGGGTGTGACCGATGAGTGCAGGAGCGGAGAGGATCATCGAGCATATTCTAAATGACGCCCGGGAAAAAGCCGCGGAGATCGAAGCCGAAGCGGCGCGGAAATCCCGGGAGATTATGACAGGGGCGCAGGAGGAAGCCGCCCGCAGGCGGGAGCAGATCCTGGCACGAGCCCGCGATGAGGCGGCGGAGTTAAAGCGCCGCATCCTGGGCGCGGCCCGGCTGGAGGCGCGTAAAGAGAAGCTGGCGGCAAAGCAGGAACTGATTGCCCATGCTTTCCGGCAGGCGCTGGAGGAACTCTGCGCGCTTGACGACGAGAGCTACTGGTCCCTCCTGCGGGGGATGCTTCTGGCCGCCGTGGAAAAGGGAACGGAGAAAGTTTTTCTCTCAGAGAGGGATCGTGCCCGCATCCCGGGCCGCTTTTTGGCGGAGCTAAATGCGGCCCTGGAGAAGGCGGGGAAAGAGGGAAAGCTGGCCCTGGCTGAAGAGACCAGGGATATAAAAGGAGGCTTCATTCTGCAATCCGGCGGGGTGGAGATTAACTGTTCTTTTGAAGCCCTGCTGGAGGCGCAAAGAGATAAGCTTGAGCCGGAGCTGGCCGGGATTCTCTTTGACTAATGACCAAAATGAAGTTATTCTCCGTGAGATGAAAGGAGAGCCGACAGGCAGATGCCGGCAGTAGACAGCAGTTACGCATATGCTTATGCGGTGGGCAGGGTCAGGGCCCTGGAGAGGCGCCTGATTGACAGAAGCAAGTTCAACCGGATGATCGAAGCGACTTCGCCCGGCGAAGTCTTAAAAATACTGGCGGAAACAGAATATGCCTCCGCAGTGGCGGGCCTGGAGAGCCACCATGATTTTGAAATCGCGCTAAGGGAAGAACTTGGCCGCACCTTTCTTGAACTGAAACAGATGAGCCCCCGGCCGGAAATATTTGATCTCCTCATGCTGCGATTCGATATCCACAACTTAAAGGCGCTGTTCAAGGCAAAGTACCTCGGGATCGATGCGGAGATGCTTTATCCATTGGGGACATTACCCCTTCCGCTGCTGCAGGAGGCGGTGGCCGCGCTTGACTTCCGCGAGCTGCCGCCCCGCCTGCGCCGGGCCGCAGGGCAGGTCGCCGAGGAATTTGACCTCTCCCGGGATTCCCAGGTCATTGACCTGATCCTGGACCGCTTTTTATACGCCGAAATGATAAATTTTTCTCGCGAGATGGGCTCAATTTTTCTGGAAGATTTTTTTCAGAAGCAGATTGATTTGATTAACATTAAAACCTTTATCCGGGTGCAGCGGATCGGCCGGGACCGCGCTTTTCTGCAAAAAATACTGCTCCCGCACGGCCGGCTGGCGCCGGAATTTTTTACCGGGCTTCCCGGCGATTCCCTGGAGACGCTGGCCGGTGAACTGGCCACAAGCGAATACGGACCCCTGGTTGAGGAAGGGATCCGCCAGTGGCTTGAACAGGAATCCCTGGCGCGCCTGGAGAAGCTGGCCGACGATTTTCTTACCGCCTTCTTGCAGCGCGGCAAGCATAGCCCCTTCGGCCTGGAGGCGCTCATCGGATACCTCTGGGCCAGGGAGATGGAGATGAAAAATATCCGCCTCATCATGGTTGGCAAGATCAACAAGCTGCCCAATGAAGCAATCAGGGAGAGAATGCGCCATGCCTACCTCTAAAATTGCCGTTGTCGGGGACAGGGACTCCATTCTAGGCTTTAAGACTCTCGGAGTAGCCACCTTTCCTGCTGCCGATGCCGAAAGAGCGCTGCAAATTTTCAGGCAGCTGGTTGCGGAAAACTACGGGGTTATTTTTGTCACCGAAGATCTGGCCCGGGACCTGCAGGAGCCCATTGCCGAGCTGAACAGGCGCTTTCTGCCGGCCGTTATCCCCATCCCCAGCAGCCGGGGGGCGCTGGGAATAGGGATGGAGGCCATCCGGAAAAACCTAGAAAAAGCCATCGGAGCCGACATTTTCTCGAGGAAAGAAGGGTGATATCTTGGAAGTTGGCAGGATTATTAAAGTATCCGGCCCCCTGGTAGTGGCTGAGAATATGGCCGGAGCCCGGATGTATGACGTGGTGCGGGTCAGCAAGGAGCGCCTGCTTGGAGAAATTATTGAACTCCGCGGGGATCGGGCTTCGGTGCAGGTTTACGAAGAAACTGAAGGACTGGGACCGGGAGAGCCTGTTTACAATACCGGTGTCCCGCTGAGCGTGGAGCTGGGCCCCGGGTTAATCGAAGCTATATTTGACGGGGTTCAGCGCCCCCTGGACGTGATCCGCGAGCAGGCAGGCGACTATATTACCCGCGGGGTGGAGGTTTCCCCGCTGGATCGCTCGCGCAAGTGGCCTTTTGTGCCCCGCGTGAAGGCTGGCGACACGGTGGAAGCCGGCGACATAATCGGCACGGTGCAGGAGACAAGCATCGTGGAACACCGGATCATGGCCCCGCCGCGGCTGACTGCGGGAAAGATCCTGGAAATCAGGGAAGGGGAGTTTACCATTGACGAGGTCGTCGCCAGGATCGAGACGGCGGAGGGGATCGTGGATCTGACCATGGTTCAGAAGTGGCCCATTCGCCAGGGCCGGCCTTACCGCGAGAAGCTGGGCCCCTATATTCCCATGATCACGGGGCAGCGGATTATTGATACTTTCTTTCCCGTGGCCAAGGGCGGCACGGCCTGCATCCCCGGCCCCTTCGGGAGCGGGAAGACGGTTACGCAGCACCAGCTGGCCAAGTGGGCCGATGCCGAAATTGTCGTCTATATCGGCTGCGGCGAGCGGGGCAACGAGATGACTGACGTGCTCATGGAATTTCCCAGGCTCACCGACCCCGCTTCGGGCGAGCCGCTGATGAAGCGAACGGTTTTGATTGCCAACACTTCCAATATGCCTGTGGCGGCGCGGGAGGCCTCTATCTACACCGGGATCACCATAGCCGAATATTTCCGGGATATGGGCTACAGCGTGGCTCTCATGGCTGACTCCACCTCCCGCTGGGCAGAGGCGCTGCGCGAGATGTCGGGGCGGCTGGAGGAGATGCCCGGCGAAGAGGGATATCCCGCTTACCTCGGATCGCGCCTGGCAGAGTTTTACGAACGGGCCGGCCGGACGATTGCGCTGGGCAGCGAAAGGCGCGAAGGGGCGCTTACCGTTGTCGGAGCGGTCTCCCCGCCTGGAGGTGACCTTTCGGAACCGGTTTCCCAGGCTACGCTGCGCATCGCCAAGGTTTTTTGGGGCCTCGATGCGGCCCTGGCCTACCGGAGGCATTTTCCGGCCATCAACTGGCTCTTGAGCTACTCTCTCTACCTGGACAGCGTGGCTCCATACTTCCGCGAGACTGTGGGCGAGTGGTGGAACGAGATGCGGCGCGAGGCCATGCGCATTTTGCAGGAGGAGGCGGAGCTGGAAGAGATCGTCCGCCTGGTGGGGATTGACGCTCTCTCGGCAAGGGAGCGGGTTACTCTCGAGACGGCCAAATCAATCCGCGAGGATTACCTGCACCAGAATGCGACCCACGAAGTAGACACCTACAGCTCCTTGCAGAAGCAATTCCGGATGCTTGATCTGATTCTCAGCTTCCACCACGAATCGCTCAGAGCACTGGATAAGGGGCTGCTGGAGTTTGACCTGGATAAGCTCTTTGCCCTGCCGGTGCGGGAGAGGATCGCCCGGGCCAAGTATGTGCCGGAAGAGAAGCTGGCCGTGCTGGATGAGATCAAGGCGAGCATAAAAGAGCAGGTCTCGGAGTTGATCGGCGAGGGAGGCGAAGAAGATGCTTAAAGAATATAAGACCGTGGCCGAAGTGTCGGGGCCGCTCATGCTCGTGGAGGGAGTGGCCGGGGTGAAATATGGCGAGCTCACCGAGATCGAGCTGTCCGGGGGAGCCGTCCGGCGCGGGCAGGTCCTCGAAGTGGACGGGGAGAGGGCGCTGGTGCAGATCTTTGAAGGCTCGGCGGGGATTAATGTGCGCACCGCCAGGGTCCGCTTCCTGGGCCGCGGGATGGAGCTCCCGGTATCTCCCGACATGCTCGGCCGCGTTTTCAGCGGCCTGGGAGAGCCCCGCGACAAGGGGCCGCGGATAATTCCAGAAAAAAGGCTCGACATCAACGGTTTTCCCATCAACCCCTATGCGCGTGATTATCCTTCTGAATTTATCCAAACCGGCATCTCGGCCATTGACGGGATGAACACCATGGTGCGGGGGCAGAAGCTGCCCATATTCTCCAGTTCGGGCCTCCCCCATTCCCGGCTGGCGGCGCAGATTGCCCGCCAGGCGAAGGTGCTGGAAGGAGAAACCAGGTTCGCCGTGGTCTTTGCGGCCATGGGGATTACCTTCGAGGAATCCGATTACTTTATCACCGACTTCCGGCGCACCGGGGCCATCGAGCGGACCATTCTTTTTATCAACCTTGCCGATGACCCCGCCATTGAGAGGATCGCCACGCCGCGCATGGCGCTGACGGCCGCAGAGTATCTTGCCTTTGAGCAGGAGATGCACGTCCTGGTGATCCTCACCGACATGACCAACTACGCTGAGGCGCTGCGCGAGATCTCTGCGGCTCGCAAAGAAGTTCCCGGCCGGCGCGGCTACCCCGGCTATCTCTATACCGATCTGGCCTCCATTTACGAGCGTGCCGGCAGGATCATCGGGCGGGAAGGATCCATTACCCAGCTGCCCATTCTGACCATGCCCGAAAACGATAAAACGCATCCCATTCCCGATTTGACCGGTTATATCACCGAGGGGCAGATCATCTTGAGCCCGGAGCTGCACCGGAAGGGGATCTATCCGCCTATCGACGTCCTCCCCTCCCTTTCGAGATTGAAAGACAAGGGTATTGGTGAAGGAAAGACCAGGGAGGATCACAGCGACACTCTCAACCAGCTTTACGCGGCTTACGCGCGGGGCAAGGAGGCCAAAGAGCTGGCGGCGATACTTGGCGAAGCCGCCCTCTCCGAAGCCGACAGGAAATTTTCCTCCTTTGCCGATGAATTTGAGGACCGCTATCTCCGCCAGGGAGAAGAGGAAGAGAGAACCATCGAGCAGACCTTGGACCTGGGCTGGGAACTCCTGGCGCTGCTGCCGCGAGCGGAGTTAAAGCGGGTGCGCGACGAATTTCTGGATAAATACCTGCCGGACCGGAAGGAGGACTGAGCTGATGGAGATCCGGGTCAATCCCACCCGCATGGAGCTAAACCGCCTTAAAAAGAGGCTGAACATGGCCGGGCGGGGCCATAAGCTGCTTAAAGACAAACGGGATGAACTGGTCCGCCAGTTTTTAATCCTGGTCAGGCAGAACAGGGAACTGCGGGAGCGAGTGGAGAAGGAGCTCTCGGCGGCTTTCGCCAGCTTTATGCTGGCGCGGGCGGGCATGCCCATAGAGGCGCTCGAAGAGGCGCTCATGTATCCCACGCGGCGCCTGGAGCTGCAAGTGAGCAAGAAAAATATCATGAGCGTCTATACGCCGCAGTTTCAGTGGGAAGAGCAGAAAAAAGGGGAAGAGGGCAATATCTATCCTTACGGATATGTGGATACCTCAGCCGAACTCGATATGGCTATCGAAACCCTGGCCGGCATCATGGATCAGTTGCTGGAGCTGGCTGAAAAGGAGAAAGCGGTGCAGCTGCTGGCGGATGAAATCGAGAAGACGCGGCGCCGGGTTAATGCGCTGGAGCATGTGATGATCCCGCGCATGGAGGAAACAATCCGCTATATCACGATGAAACTTGAGGAAAACGAGCGGGGCGCCCTGACCCGCCTCATGAAAATCAAGGATGTGGTTCGGGCTAAAGTGTAGCTTGGCGAAGCGAAGGTTTCATATTTAAAAAGTGCCGCTCAGGCAATTGACAAAAGGCGGCTATCCCCTGCCTCTTTCATGTCCAGCATATAAGGACTGGTCCAAACCCAGCCCTCCCCCTTAGGATAATCCGGCTGCGCCGGGGCCATAATATCCCTTAGTTTCCTGCAGAAGGGAGCGGTTCGCGGTGCCCCTGCGTGCTATTCTGATCAATTTGCTGATCTTGCTGTTATGTCTGGCGCCTCTACAGCCTGTTAGAGCGAAAGACCCCTGGCTGGAAATGGAAAAAGGATTAAGGCGATACAATGTTGAAAATATCATTTACCGGTACTCCTGCTTCATCAGCGAGAGCGACCGGGAACGGATTCTCTCCTATGGAATTGAGCCCTTAAACAACTGTTTGGAAGCGCCGCCGGAATGCGGCTGTTTCATGCAGGAGGGCTATGAAAACAACGAGATTCTCCTCCTGGTCCGGGGTATGGACCGGCAGGCCTGCAGTGAAATGTGGCGGCGTCTGGAGACCGCCGGCTGCCGCACAGATAACGCGCGGGCCTGGAGCATAGAGGCTTACCATAGCGGCAATCCCGATCCGGCGGCTCTGGGCGCCGGGCTGGTGAGAGCCCTGGGCGGCCGTGTCCAAAGTGTCCATACCGGCTCCGGGATGGTCCAGCTGCTGGCCTATCTTCCCTGGGCCGGAGAGGGGCTGCCGCTGGGTGAAGGAGCGGTTAATCTTCACCTGGAGCTTTACAGGATAGCCTCTTCAGAAAAGGTGAGAATTCGCCTGGGCATACCGGTTTTGCTTTCAACGTCCTTTTAGATCTGCTTCTTTGAAAGGAAAACGTTATGGATCAGCTATTAATCCAGGGAGGAGTCCCCCTGCGGGGCAGGGTGCAGGTTAACGGCTCAAAAAATGCCTGCCTCCCCATCATCGCAGCTACACTCCTAACCAATGAAAGCACAATCGTTGAGGGAGTTCCCGACCTTCTCGATGTCCGCACGATGATCTCGGTCCTAAAAGGGCTGGGCGCAAGCGTAGATTACCAGCCGGAGCGGGGGCTCCTGCGAATAACTCCCGGCGATTTGCCGCAAACGGCGCTGCCCGCCGACCTGGCCGGCCGGATGAGAGCATCTTTCTTGGTTTTGGGACCTTTGCTGGCCCGGAAGAAAGAGGTGCAGCTTCCCCTGCCGGGTGGCTGCGCCATCGGCAGCAGGCCGGTCGATTTGCACCTTAAAGGGCTTGCGGCCATGGGAGCGTGCTTTAATATTGCCAAGGGATCTGTCGAAGGGATCTCCGGCGGGCTGCAGGGGGCGCGGATTTATCTCGACTTCCCCAGCGTTGGAGCCACGGAAAATATTATCATGGCGGCAACGCTGGCCAGGGGCACTACGATCCTGGAGAATGCGGCTACTGAGCCGGAAATCGTCGACCTGGCAAACTGCCTGAACAGCATGGGAGCTCAGATTGTCGGCGCCGGGACGTCGCGGATCCGCATTGAAGGAGTGCCCCAGCTTGGTGGAACCCGTCATGTAGTCATACCTGACCGGATCGAAGCGGGGACGCTGCTTCTGGCAGGCGTGATTACCGGAGGCGATGTGGTCGTGGAGCATGTATTACCCGATCATCTTAAATCCCTCCTGGCCAAGTTGACAGAAGCGGGTGCTGTCGTGGAGGAAGCAGGCCCGTCGGCTGTGAGAGCTGCAGCCGGCGATCGCATTACTGCTGTTGATCTGAAAACAATGCCCTATCCGGGCTTCTCCACCGATCTGCAGCCGCAATTTATGGCCTTGCTGGCTCTTGCCGAAGGCACCAGCATGGTTATCGAAACGGTTTTTGAAAACAGGTTCCGTCATGTTGAGGGGTTGAATAGTATGGGAGCACAAATCAAGGTCGAGGGACGCCACGCAATCGTGCAGGGCCGGCCCTCTCTTACAGGAGCTCCCGTGGCTGCCCCGGACCTCAGGGGCGCCGCAGCGCTTCTGCTGGCGGCGCTGGCAGCGGAGGGGGAAACAAAACTCTATGGTGTGCATCACCTCTGGCGCGGCCACAGCAGGCTTGAAGAGAGATTGGGTTCACTGGGCGCACGCATCGAGTTTGTTTCAGAGGAACCAGAGCAAGCATTAAATATAGGAAGCCATTCAGGCTAAATGTAAGCGGGGGCAAGTATCCCCGTCCAGGATGGATGGGTTGAAGGGGCGGGGTTCAACCCCCGCCCGCTATAATCCTTACATCTCCCCCCATTTATTTATGAAAACCTTTTGTTCTTAACTCTCTGCTTGTATAGTTTTCCGGTACAGGTTCGGCGCTGACCCAAAAGGACAGCCCCTTCTAGTTATCCCATCCCCGATTAAGGATTGTAGGGGCGGCTCATGAGCCGCCCAAAACCGTGTCGGCAATAAAAACATTTCCACGCTTAGAGAAAAAGCCACTACTAAAGCAAACACCTTTACCCAACCAGTGGGCGAGGCATGCCTCGGCCCTACCACTTGACGCATGGGCATGCCCGGGCCCTTACAAACACAAAAGATTTTCTTATATAAATGACTTTTGGGACAGTCCCTACAGCTTTTCAGGTGCTCTTCTATAAAACCGGTACATACCCATGCACTTCCTTCAAGGTCTTCTTCCAGACATCCTCAGAAAAGATGGGTATCCACAGCACTTCCGGAGATCCAGGCGGTAACGGAAATCATAAAAGGGGGACAGGTTTCATATAAATTTGATGAAACCAGCACGCCGGAGGTTCAGATGACCCGTAAAGCGGCCCTGCTTTTTTTTGCCATTGCCCTGGTGGTGCTTTTGCTGCCTGCCGCGGTAGTTACTTTGGCTCCTTCGCCGGAAAGACCGCCGCAGAATAACGGCAACAATCCACCTGAAGAGAAGAGAAGTAAAAAGAGCCTGCAGATCCGTCTATACCGGGATGACATAAATGAAGTTGTCCTCTTGGATCTGGAGGAATATCTTACGGGCGTGCTCCTGGCAGAGATTCCCTCTTCTTTTGAAATGGAAGCTCTAAAAGCCCAGGCGGTTATTGCCCGCACCTACGCCCTGCGGCAAATGCGCTCTCTTGGCGGAGAGGGCTGCGGCGAAGCTCCTTCGCCGGCTGATATCTGCTCAAAAAGCACCCATTGCCAGGCCTGGCTTGATCCGGTGAAGACGGCGGCCCAGTGGGGCCCGGAAGGCGAAGCATCTCTCGATCGCATCAGGCAGGCTCTTGAGGAGACTTCAGGCGAAGTGGCCCTCTACCAGGGGAAATTAATCGAAGCGGTTTACCACTCTACCTGTGGCGGCAAAACTGAAGCTTCGCATGCCCTCTGGAGCGGCGGTGAGCTGCCCTACCTGCAAAGTGTGAACTGCCCCTACTGCAAACATTCGCCGCATTACCGGGGAGAGCTTTTGATCCCTTTTACCCAACTGGCGAAAGCGTTACCGCAGGATCTGGCCCTGCCGGTTGCTTCCGGGGAGCAACTTCTCCTGGAGATGGCTTCGGAAACTCCCGGGGGGCGTGTAGGAACGCTGAAAATAAACGGCACGCTGGTCGAAGGGAAAGAACTGCGGCAGCAGTTGGAACTTCCCTCGACCGCCTTTGCCTGGGAATTAGCTGAAGAAGGGCTGCTTCTTCATACCCGCGGCCGGGGTCACGGTGTGGGGCTCTGCCAGTATGGAGCAGACGGAGCCGCTAAAGAAGGAAAGAATTACCGCCAGATTGTCATGTTTTACTATCCCGGAGTGGAGATCGCCAAATTTCTTCCATAACCGTATAATCATGCCTCTGATGGAGATAATACCATTTGAGGTGAGCGGTTATGGCATCCAAAAAAAAAGTGAAATTGCCAGTTAAAAAATTCTGGACAAGGTTTATCCAAAAGGGAAAACTCCTGCTCCGGAAGGGGAAGCGCTTTATTTCTATTTTGGCTATTCCGTTAAATTTTTTAAAGGACAAATACCGGCGCTGGCCCCGCATATTGCAGATAGCCTCTCTATACCTGCTCGTGGTGATTCTCTCTGGGGCTGTTTACCTGTGGCGCTCAGCCCAACTGCGGACAATCAACCCCTATCTAGAGGACAAGTTTAATTTTAAAGAGCTGGAGGATGAAGACATACCGGGAAATAAAGAAGAGACTTTGAAACAGGAAGAACCGGCTGAAGCTGCGGAGGAAGAGCATGAAGCTGCGCCCCCTCCTCCGTCAGAGAAAACTGCGGAAGCTTCCAGGATCTGGCCGGTTAAAAGCAGAGAGCTGGAATTTGGTTATAGTGAAATTTTCGAGAAAGAACCCTACATGGCCATAATCTCTCATCATGGTTTTAACGACGCAATAGGCATTAAAGCATTACCGGGAAAAGAGGTGCACTCTATCGCAGCAGGGACTGTAAAGGAAATCTTAGACCCCTATCTGCCATACGGGAAGATGTTAGTTATTGAACATGAGGACAATCTAAAAGCTTACTACGGAGCGCTCGATCAGATCTATGTTGGAATAGGACAAAAGGTTGCACGCGGCGAGGTTATTGCCACCGTTGGGCAAAATCCGGAAGGGGATTCCTATTTGTATCTTCAGTTAAAAAGGCATGAAGGAGAAGAGGACTGGGTAGTTGTTAATCCCGGGGAAATATTGCCTTAACATCAAGCTCTTTCTCTCAAGGGTATTTTTTATGCGCTCCCCACATATAATTTAGCGGAGTTTTAAGACAAAGGGGGCCCTGCGCGGTGCATGATTATATTTATCAGCGGGTTCTGGAGATTAGCAACTATATCCTCGAAACTGAAGCGACGGTAAGGCAGGTTGCTCGCAATTTCGGGGTGAGCAAGAGTACTGTCCATAAAGATGTCACCGAGCGTTTACCTCAGATCAACCGGCACCTGGCGCGCCAGATCAAAAAAATTCTGGAAAAAAATAAGGCTGAACGCCACCTGCGCGGCGGTGAAGCCACCCGCCGCAAGTATCTCTCCCTGCGAGAAAAAGTTCAGTAAATTCGATAATATAAAAAAGGAAATAGATAGGCCATGTTGAATTATTTTGCAAGAGATCGACATAGTTCTACGGTGCCTTTAAAAACTGGCGGGGCGGGATTCACGATGGCCTTCTCAACGGATATCGGCATAGACCTGGGCACGGCAAGCATACTCGTATATGTCCGCGGTAAAGGAATCGTTTTGAACGAACCCGCAGTGGTTGCTGTTGAGCAGCAGCTGGAAAAGATCCTGGCGGTGGGCGCAGCAGCCCAGCAGATGCTCGGGCGGACCCCCGGTAATATTGTTGCGATCCGGCCGTTGCGGGAAGGGGTTATTGCAGATTTCGACATCACCGAGGTGATGTTAAAGCATTACCTGGCCATGGCCATAGATAGAAGGCGCTTTTTGCGCCCCCGGGTGGTAGTTTGCATTCCTGCGGGGATCACCCCTGTGGAGCAGAAAGCGGTCCTGGAGGCAATTGCCCGCACCGGGGCCCGGGAGACTTTCCTCATCGAAGAACCGCGGGCGGCGGCGCTGGGTGCGGGATTGAACATATTTGAGCCCAGCGGGAACATGGTTGTTGATGTAGGCGGAGGAACGAGCGATATGGCCGTTCTTTCCATGGGTGAAGTGGTCGAATCCGACAGCGTGCGCGTTGGCGGGGACAAGTTTGACGAGGCCATAATCCGGTATGTAAAAAATGAATTCAACATCCTTATCGGCGAGCGGACTGCGGAATTATTAAAAATAAACATCGGCTCGGCACATCCCCAAAGCCGCTGCCTGCAGGCGGAGGTCCGCGGCCGCGACCTTGTTACAGGACTGCCCCGTTCTGTGAAGATAAGCACACAGCAAGTGGTGGAGGCCCTTGAAGATCCTCTCGCCGCTATTTTGCAAGGAATCAAGCAGGTGCTGGAGAGAACGCCGCCTGAACTGGCCGGCGATATTATCAATAAAGGCATTGTCCTCTCAGGGGGCAGCGCCCTGCTCAACGGATTTACCCGCTTTTTAAGCCAGGAAACGGGGGTGCCTTTCTACCTGGCGGAAGATCCCATCTGCTGTGTGGTTAAAGGAACCGCCTATGCTCTTGAAAATATGGGACAGCTGGGCGACACGCTTCTCTCCAGCCGGAAACTCAGCGCCGCCTATTAATCCATGTATACTTATGCCGGCAATATACATATTCATTCCAGCTATTCCGACGGCAGCGGCAATATAGATGAAATTGCCGCCTCTGCTGCGGCTGCCGGCTTGCGATATATCATTGTCACCGATCATGAGACGCTGGCCGGGCTGCCCGAAGAGGGGATCCGCCACGGCGTTGTGGTCATTGTGGGAGTTGAGCTGAACCGGGAAAGCAATCACTACCTGGTACTGGATGTGGATCGGCTTCCCGAGGGCAATGAAGAGAATCCGCAGGAGATGATTGACCGGGTTCGTAAAAGCGGCGCTCTCGGTTTTATCGCCCACCCCTTTGAGAAAGGTTCGCCTTATATTGCCCGGGGGAAATCGTATCACTGGACCCGGCTGCCGGAAGGCGGATTTACGGGCCTGGAGATCTGGAACTATACCTCTTACTGGCGGGGCCGGGTGACCTCTATTCCCAAAACAATCTACTGGTTCCTCTTTAACCGCAAGGCGGCGGTGGACAGGCCTCCCCAGGAAGGGCTGGCTCTCTGGGACGATTATACCAACCGCGGTATGCGGGTGACCGCTATCGGCAGTTCGGACGCCCACGCCGCCAGGGTCAGGGTGGCCATGATACCGGTAGAGATCTTCCCTTATTATTTCTTGTTTCGCCAGATCAACACCTATCTCTGCTTTAAAGAGAAGATGAGCCGTGAATTTTCCGAGGCGAAACGCCAGATTTACGCTGCTTTGCGCGAGGGTCGCTGTTACGTCTCATATGACCGGCTTTATCCCGGGAAGGGTTTCAGTTTTACAGCTTTCTGCGGAAAATCGGGGGAGGCGGCGGCAATCATGGGTGAGGAGATATCCTGGCGGGAAGATCTCTGTCTCGCGGTACGTTCTCCCGCACGGCGGTCTGAGATCCGGCTTATTAAAAACGGCTGCCTGGTTTGCCGCGGTGATGGCCCGGAATTAAGCTGCCGCGTAGCCGCTCCCGGCGTCTACCGCGCCGAGGTCTACTACCGCCCCTATGCAGGAAAAGCCCGCCCCTGGATTTATGCCAATCCCATCTATATTCGCAGTTAAACTTGGCACCGCCGGACGGACCGGTAAGCTTTACCGGCAAAACATAAGGTAACCGCCCGCGGCGAGACAGGCCAGCCCCAGCCCTTTCCAGAGAGTAAAGGGGACTTTTTCCAGTCCGAAAAGGCCAAACTGATCGATAAGCAGCGCCGTGATCAGCTGACCGATAATAATGGCAGTGGTGGCATTAGCCACTCCGGCGCGGGGAATGCTCACGGCAACACCGAAAATTATCAAGACGCCAAGCACCCCACCCAGATAGGTATACCAGGGAGCATCTTTCAGCAGAAGCAAGTTGCCTTTTCCCAATCTGAATAGATAGAGCACAGACATGATCACGGCAATGCCCACGATATGCACCACGAAAGTTGTTTCAAGCGTGCCGATAATTTTGCCGAGAGCGGCGTTGAGCGAACCCTGGAGAGCCATGGCCATACCGGCTATGGCGGCGATGAGCAGGGCTAAAAAGGGAATCTCCATGTACGGGGTTCCTCCCCTTGAATGTGTAGCGTTTATATTTTAGCTGTTTACCCGATAAATATTCTCCTGCCGGAGCATCTTGGGAATTTTGGAAAAGGATCCAGATCGGCTTGCAGAGAGATAAGAAATGTTATACCATTAGCTGAAGGGAAAAGGGATGCTATGAATATTATCTTTTATAACGCTGATACATAATCTGCCGCCGTTACTGGAAAATAACCGTAAAGACAATTTGCAGGGAGGGTTTCGCTGATGTTAAAGGTAGGCATTAACGGTTTTGGGCGTATCGGGCGTTTAACCATGCGCGCTTCGCTGGGGCAGGATCAGATTAAAATAGTGGCCGTAAATGATCTTGTTGACAGTGCCACCCTGGCTCATCTGTTACAGTATGATTCCATTTACGGGAAGCTCGATGTCCCGGTTAAAGCTGAAGCCGACGGATTGCTTGTTGGCGGAGAATATGTCAGGGTCTTCTCCGAAAGAGACCCGGGCCAGATTCCCTGGAAGGAGTACGGCGTGGATCTGGTTGTGGAGTCAACCGGGCGCTTCCGGACAAGAGATGCGGCCTCTGCTCACCTGAAAGGAGGAGCGCGCCGGGTCATTATTACCGCGCCTGCTGAGGCGGATATCATGATTGTCCTCGGTGTAAACGAAGAGCGCTTTAATCCGCAGGAACACTTTTTGATTTCCAACGCTTCCTGTACCACCAATGCCCTGGCTCCTGTGGTCAAAGTGCTGCATGATAAATTCGGGGTGCGCAAAGGGTTGATGAATACAACCCACTCCTATACCAACGACCAGGTGATCCTGGATCTGCCCCACCCTGACTTGCGGCGGGCTCGTGCCGCAGCTCTCTCCATGATTCCCACTTCCACGGGGGCGGCCAAGGCGGTAGGCCTGGTTCTCCCCGAGCTGAAGGGTAAAATAGATGGATTTGCCGTACGGGTGCCCACACCCACTGTTTCTCTCGTGGACCTGGTCGCCGAACTGGAGCAGGAAGTAACCCCGGCGAAAGTTAACGAAGCCTTTAAAGAGGCTGCCGCGGGCTCAAAATACCTGGCTTTCAGCGATACGCCGCTGGTCTCTTCGGATTACAAGGGGAATCCTTACTCCTCCACCGTTGACGGTCTATCAACCATGGTTGTCGGCGAAAACCTGGTCCGCGTTGTGGCCTGGTATGACAATGAATGGGCTTATTCATGCCGTGTGGCGGATCTGGCAGCGTTTATTGCCGGGCGTGAATAAAAAAGGCAATAGCGGCGGTATTGCTTCATATAATGATATGAAGAAGAGAGCGCTTCTCTTCCATGAATCTGCGGCGCCCCGGGTCCGGCGCTGCTCAGATGAAAAAGGAGCATGGTAACTGTGATTGATCTGCATAAGCAAAGCGGTTTGCCCATGCTGTGGGATCCGGCGGCGAAGCAAATCGTTTTTAAAGAGGAGGCGGCTGGAAACAGCGCGCCGGCTCCCGATGTCCGCCGGCGGCGGGACATTGTTGAAGTTTTATATGATCGCCGGTCGGCGGATATGGATGAGCTTTATTATATGTACCGGGGGGTGGCCCTGGAAGACGATCGCCGGCTTATCAAGGAGAAAGGGCTGCGCTACGATATAACAGTCATAGTCCCCGGCACCCTGGGATTGGAATATGTTAAAACGGCGGGGCATTACCACCCGGAGAAACCGGGTACGGGGTTGACTTATCCGGAAGTCTACGAGGTGCTGCACGGGCGGGCCCATTACCTTCTGCAGCGCCTTCACCCGGAGCATCCCGGAGAACTGGATACGGTGATCCTCATAGCGGCAAAGCCCGGTGACAAGGTCCTCATCCCGCCTCATTTCGGTCATATCACGATCAACCCCGGGGACGATTACCTGATTATGAGCAACTGGGTAGCCGAAGAATTTTCCTCTATTTATGAGCCGGTGCGGGAAGCGGGCGGAGGCGCCTACTTTGAGCTTCATACGGAAGAAGGTCCGGAGTTTGAAGCCAACCGGAATTACCGGGAGCTTCCCCCTCTGCGGCGCTGTCCGGTGACCCCCGTGCCGCAGCTAAACCTGATTACCGGCTTTCCGCTTTACCGGCTTTTCCAGGAAAACCGGGAGGCTTTCAATTTTTTAACTTACCCTGAAAATTATGCCGCAGTTTTTGAAGGCTACCTCCAGGAACTGCTGGCCTGCTGATCCGGGTAGAAAACGCGCCTTCCTTAGGGCGACTATCACAAGAGTGCACTATTGGTAAAAGGCATTTATCACAAAACTGCAACGGTATTGACGTGTTGGACCCACAAGCGAACACTCCGGAGTTGGGGGGCTGTCCTAATAAGCAGCCCCTTATTTGTTGCCATCCTGACTCCCTTTGCTGTCAGTATTCATCGAGCCTGTAGGGGGCTATCCAAAAGGACAGCCCCTTCTTGTTATCCCGTCCCCGATTAAGGATTGTAGGGGCGGCTCATGAGCCGCCCAAACCCGTGCCGGCAATAAAAAAAATACCACGCTTAGAAAAAAAGCCACTACTAAAGCAAACACTTTTACCCAACCAGCGGGCAAGGCATGCCTCGCCCCTACCACTTGACGCATGGGCATGCCCGGACCCTTACAATCACAAAGGATTATTTTCTTATAAATGACTTTTGAGACGGCCCCGAGCCCGTACCGGAAAACATCAAAATCCCAGGTTTTGAGCAAAAGTCACCTACAGGTGGGAATGCAACTCCGTATCGAAAGGGATGAAACCCTGTTCCTACCATGTCATAGAGAGGCTGCCCTTTAAGGACAGCCTCCTTTTATATTTGAGAGATAATTTTTTGCCGTTCAGGTGCCGCCTTGTCAAGAGTTAAAGAATGATGTAATCTACTAAATAAAGATCGGAGGGAGCGTTTATATGGGAATAGAGAGAACCTATGAAGAGATCAATCATAAAATACGCAGCGGCAAGGCAGTTATCCTCACTGCCGAAGAGGTTCTGGATCTGATTGCCGGGGAGGGGGCAGCCGGGGCGGCGAAGAAGGTAGACGTGGTTACCACGGGCACTTTCGGGCCCATGTGCTCCTCCGGAGTCTTCCTGAATTTTGGACATCCGAAGCCGCGGATCAAGATGAGCGAAGTATATTTAAATGGGGTGCCGGCTTATGCTGGAATAGCGGCAGTTGATGTTTACCTTGGCGCCACGGCCCTCCCCCCGGGAGACCCCCGAAACCGGAATCACCCCGGGGAGTTTCGCTACGGCGGCGGCCACGTTATCGAGGAGCTGGTGGCAGGGGAAGAGATCCGGCTGGAGGCTCATAGCTACGGTACAGACTGCTACCCTTTGAAAAAGATTGAAACCGCTTTTCGACTTTCCGAAATCAATGAGGCCGTTCTATACAACCCGCGCAATGCTTACCAGAATTACAATGTGGCGGTAAACCTGGGCCAAAAAACGATCTACACCTACATGGGGATTCTGAAACCGAACCTTGGAAATGCCAACTACAGCTCGGCGGGGCAGTTGAGTCCCCTGCTGAATGATCCCCTGCTGAAAACCATTGGCATGGGCACGCGCATCTTTCTTGGCGGAGGCGTCGGCTATGTAACCTGGCACGGCACTCAGCATAATCCGTCAGTGGAGCGAGGCGAAAACGGGGTTCCCAAAACACCGGCGGGAACGCTTGCTGTCGCCGGCGATCTGAAACAGATGCAGCGGCGCTGGCTGCGGGGGCTTAGCATGCTGGGTTACGGAGTCACCCTGCAGGTAGGATTGGGTATACCCATTCCCATTCTTAACGAGGAGATCATGTCTTACTGTGCAGTCAGGGATGAAGAGATTTTTGCCCCGGTGGTGGACTACTCCCGGGTCTATCCTTATCGCGAGGCCGGAAATTTGGGTTTGGTGAGCTATGCCGAGTTAAGAAGCGGCGCGGTGACGATTAAAAATCGCCAAGTCCCGACGGCGTCTCTTTCCAGCTACGCCGGAGCCAGGGAGATTGCCCGCACGCTGAAAGAATGGATTTCAGCCGGCAAATTTACCCTGACCCGCCCGGCGGCTCCGCTGCCGTCGGTGGAGGCGGGAATTCAACTGCAGGCGCTGCCCCAGCGAAACCCTGATGAAGGAGGTTTTTAAATGGCCATCAAGCAGAAGCTGGTATTCCGCTTTCCGCCCTCCGTGGTGGAGCAGCCCTTCATTTACCGCCTGGTCAGGGATTTTGACCTGATGGTAAATATTCTCCGCGCCGACATCAACCCCGATAAAGAAGGCCGGCTCATGCTCGAGTTGAGCGGCTCCGAACCCGATTACCGCCGCGCCATCGAGTGGCTCAAGCAGCAGGGGGTGCGCATACTAAACTTAAAGCAGCAGATTACCTGGAACGAAGATCGCTGCACGCATTGCGGTGCCTGCAGCGTAATCTGCCCTTCAGGCGCCCTGGAGTTAAGCCGCCCGGCGATGACCGTGACTTTTGATGAGAGCAAATGCATCGTCTGCGAACTCTGTTTGAAGGCATGTCCTGCCCGGGCGATGAAGACCCTGCTGGAGCAGGCTAGATGAGTGCGCGGCGTCTCTACCGGCATGCAGCCGGGGGCGGACGCTTTAAAACATTTTCGGTCACGGTAAAAGAGAGCGATCTCTGGATTGCCGTGCCCCGGAAAAGCTTTTACGAGGATTTGCCCGGGCAGGTGGAGCAACTGCTCTGGCGGGCCCGGAGGCAGCTGGAAACATATATCGCCGTTCATCCCGATTTTGCCGTTACCCTGGAGCCTTTCCTGGTGCGTGAACCGGCCCCGGCTATCGCCCTGGAGATGGCCCGCGCCGGGAATATCTGCGGGGTTGGTCCAATGGCGGCGGTGGCGGGAGCACTGGCGGAAATTGTCGGGCAATGGCTGCTGCGTGACCGGGAAGAGGTTATTGTCGAAAACGGCGGCGACATCTTTTTGAAAGTTGTCGAAGCGCTAAATGTGGCAATTCTTGCCGGAAAATCTCCCTTGAGCGGAAAGATCGCTCTCCTTGTCGAACCGGAAGAGAACCCATTGGGTATCTCGACTGCATCCGGCACGGCAGGGCATTCTTTCAGCAAAGGACGTGCGGACGCGGCGGTGATTCTCTCTCCTTCTGCCGCCCTGGCTGATGCGGCGGCTACAGCTGTAGGCAACCTGGTGCAAGGTCCCGCCGACCTGGAGCGAGCGCTGGCCCTGGCCCGCAGCATTGAGGGAGTCACCGGCGCGGTTCTAATATGCGGGGACAAGATGGCTCTGTGGGGCCAGGTCCAGATCAGGCCGCTTCAATCAAGGCCTTCACAACTGCTGCTTGGTGAATGAGCAGTTGGCCAAGAATCTGGCCCGCGAATACCTTGAACGGAGTTAAGTTTTTTTAGAATTAGCGCTATTAAATACTTGAGGGGCAACCGGCTTTTGAGTATAATATAAATACCAGATGCCGGCATAGCTCAATTGGTAGAGCAGCTGAATCGTAATCAGCATGTTGGGGGTTCGAGTCCTCTTGCCGGCTCCATCATAAAAAGGGCTGTCCTCAAAAGGGCAGCCCTTTCATTTATTTATATGTATCATCCCCGTTTCTTCCTCAGCTTGCCGGCCGGCAATATTCAGCTATTTAATCTGGACCATTATAAGAGAAATCCCGTGTCTGCTCCTATTTCAACGCCAGGAATATTTATGTCGAAATTGTTCAAAATAAGGGATAAATCTATTTGAGGAAGGATGGAGGCAGATGGCCGATATTTTGACAACCCTGGCTGAGACGAGGGAAAACCTGTTGCGGGAATATGTAATTGCGAAAGGCGCCGAGAAGGCGACAGTGCTGGCGAAAATTCTCGAAGTGGAAGCGGAAATTGAAGGAGAGAAACAGAGGCGGCAGTTGTCGCAGCCGCTGGTTTAAGCAGCTGCTCCTCTTTTATAGGGCCAAATTGCCAACCTGGAAATCCACCCGCTTCTCCAACGGGAAGAAAAACCCCTTTCCAGCTATAGGGGGCTGTCCAGAAGGGCAGCCCCTTCCTGTTATCCCGTCCCCGATTAAGGATCGTAGAGGCGGTTCATAAACCGCCCAAACCTGTACAGGCTCTTTTGGTTAACTGGATATATTTTAGGAATGTGGGCAGGTTTGCCGCAATAGAGAATTTATAGTATGATCAGGCGAGCGGATAATCTTTCAGCCGGGGGGGTGTCTTGCAGATAGAACTGACGCAGCTGCGGCAGCGTTTCGCCGCCGCCGGTTACATTGTTGATGAGAACGCCATTCTTACAGTTTTTCTGGCCTTAAAGCTTCAGAAGCCGCTGCTCATCGAGGGCGCGCCGGGCGTGGGGAAAACGGAGATGGGAAAAGTGCTGGCAGAAGTTCTGGATACGGAGCTGATCCGCCTGCAATGCTACGAAGGGCTCGATGAAACCAAGGCGCTCTACGAATGGAATTACCAGCGGCAGCTGCTCAGGATCCAGATTGAGCGAGGCCAGGAGGGGGCGCAAATCGAAGAAGAAGATCTCTTCTCTCTCTCCTACCTGCTCGAAAGGCCCCTGTTAAAGGCAATCCGCTCCCCGCACAAGGTGGTCCTGCTCATCGACGAGGTTGATAAATGCGATCCCGAATTTGAGGCTTTTCTCTTTGAGGTCCTCTCCGATTTTCAGGTTTCCATACCTGAGCTGGGCACGCTGCAGGCGGAGAACATCCCCGTTGTGGTCCTTACCAGCAACAGCGAACGGGAGCTTTCCGACGGACTGAAGCGGCGCTGTCTCTACCTTTTTTTTGACTTTCCTGACGTGGCCAGGGAGACGCAGATCATCCGGACCAAGGTCCCCCAGGTGGAAGAGCGCTTAGCCGCGCAGCTCGCCCGGGTAGTGGCCCATCTCCGCCGCCAGGAAGAGCTGCGGAAAAAACCATCCATTGCCGAAACGCTTGACTGGGCGCGGGCTCTGGTAGCCCTGGGAAAAAAGAGGCTCGACGGTGAACTGGTAGCCGGCACTCTCAACATCCTGTTAAAGAACCGCCAGGACCAGCTTCTCTTTCACCGGAAAATCGGCAAAGAAGGCATTGATCAGCTGCTGCGAAATCCCGGCAACGGTGGAGGAGAGTGCATAAGCCCTTGATTGCTTCGCCGGATTGCTCCTTTGCGGAGAATATGGCCATCTTTGCGTCGCTGCTGCGGGCCAATGGATTACCCCTGGGGACGGCGGAGCTGCTGGACGCTATGCAGGCGATTGCCCATATTGACATTGCCGATCGCCATGCCTTTAAATCTGCTTTGCGCTCTACCCTGGTGAAGAGCCGCCGCGATCTGGAAATGTTCGAGGAAGTTTTTGAACGCTATTTTGTGCCGCCGGAAATCCATAAACAGCGGCTCCAGGAGGCGGCGCGGCAGAAGGAGCAGCAGAAAATAAAGCTGGAAAGCGCCGCCGGCGAGCTCTCCTTCAAGGGAGAGCCCCTGCAGCTTTCCAGCGAGGAAATGCTTATCTATACATCTTTGCCTGAAAGGGAGCGGCAGAGCCTGCACCGCTTTGTTCGGGAGACCGAGGCGGCTGAGAAGGAGAGACGGCCCCTGCGGCCGCTCCTGGAAACGGTGGTCAAGGGACAGCTGCGTTACTGGCACAGCCGCATGGAGCAGGCCTCTCCGGACGGGGGCGCAGGCGGAGCCGGCGGCGGTTCAGGTGCGGCCGGAGAAAGGGACAGGCGGCTGCGCGAATCCGATATCCAAATGATCGGGCAAGCAGATTTGCCGGCGGCAAAAGCGCTTATCAACCGGCTTTCGCGGCAGCTGGCCATCAGGCTGCTGCAGCGCCGCCAGAAAGATGCCCCCCGGGGCGCGCTCGATTTTCGCCGCACAGTCCGGGCGAACATGCGGTACGGCGGGCGGCCTTTCCTTTTGAAATATAAACGGAAGCGGCGCGCCAAGCTGCAGCTGCTGTTTATCGGCGATCTTTCCGCTTCGATGAAGCGTTACAGCAGTTTTGTGCTGCAGTTTATCTACGGCCTGCAGGCGGCAGTCTCCAAACTGGAACTCTTTTCTTTTGCCGATGCCCTTGAATATCTCACTCCCGCTCTCAAAGAGCAGGCCGGGCTGGAAGAGCTCCTGGAGCGCGTGGTCCTGCGCGGCGAGTCCTGGGGCGGCGGGACCAATATCGGCGCCGCCCTGGCCGAACTTAACCGCAGCTACCGCGAACTGCTCACGCTGCGGACAGTGGCGATCATAGTCAGCGATACGCGGACCATTAAACTGGATGCGGCGCTGCCGGAGCTGCGGAGATTGAAAGAGCGGGTCCGGCGAGTAATCTGGCTCAATCCGCTGCCGCCGGAGCAGTGGCCGCGCTATCGCTCTGTGGCCGCATTTGGCGAAATCGTGGAGATGTGGCCTTGCAATACTATCGCCCGGCTGGAAGAGGCCATCGCGGGGCGGCTCTTTGCCGCAAATTTATTTCTTGATGGGGAGGCAGTTATGAGATGACTAAACGCATTGCTGTTGCGGGCAAAGGGGGCACCGGGAAAACCACCCTGGCCGCCCTGATGATCCGCTACTTGCAGGAAAAGCACCCGGAGAGGGCTATCCTGGCCGTCGACGCCGATGCCAATGCCAATCTCAACGAGACCCTCGGCTTGAAGGTTGAAGAGACCATTGCCATGATCCTGGAAGCAACCAAGCAGCCGGGCGGCGTCCCTACCGGGATGACCAAGGATGTTTTTGTCGAATACGGCCTCAACAGGGCCCTGGTGGAGACGAAACATTTTGACCTGCTGGTGATGGGCAATCCGCAGGGACCCGGCTGCTACTGCTACCCCAACGATCTGCTGCGGCATTTCATGGAGCGGTTGAGCGCCAACTACGATTACCTGCTCATGGATAATGAAGCGGGTCTGGAGCATCTCAGCCGGCGGGTTTTGCCCCAGGCAGACCTGATGCTGATCACCAGCGACGCCACGGCCAGGGGAGTGCGTTCGGCCGGACGGATCCGCGAGATTGCGGCCAATGTCCGCCTGGAGCTGGGGCGGATGGGTCTGATCATCTCGCGCAGCCGGCCTGGTGAAGTGGAGCAGCTTTCCGGGGAGATTGCCCGCGCCGGGCTGGAGCTGTTGGGTGAGATACCCTTTGATCCTGCAATTGTGGATTACGACCTTGCGGGCAGAGCTCTCCTGGAGCTGCCTCCCGATACGGCGTCGGTAAAAGCTGCTGAAAAAATATTTGAGGCACTGGCGCTTTAATATTGAGAAAGGGAGGGGCGAGCGATGCTCTTTCAGGATCGCCGGCACGCCGGGGAACTTCTCGCCCAAAAGTTATTGGCATACCGGGGGCAATCGCCGCTGATTTTGGCCGTGCCCCGCGGCGGCGTCTTAGTGGCCCTGCCGCTATGGCGCAGCCTGGGCGGAGAACTTGATCTGATCATCACCAGGAAGATCGGAGCTCCCGATCAGCCGGAGCTGGCTGTGGGAGCGGTTACCGGAGAAGGGCATGTGCTGCTTAATGAATCCCTGGCCGCTCAGCTGAGGCTCCCTGAGGGATACGTGGAGCGCGCCTCCGCAGAAGTGCAGGCTGAGATTAAGCGCCGGCTGGAGCTCTACCGCGGCCGGCGCCCCTTGCCGGATGTTGAAGGGAGGCTGGTTATACTCGTCGATGACGGGGTAGCCACCGGTTTCACCCTGCGCGCTGCCTTGCAGGGAATCAAGCGCAGGCAGCCGCAGAAACTGATCCTGGCGGTTCCTGTAGGACCTCCGGAAACCCTGGCCCGGTTAAATAAAGAAGTTGACGAAATATGCTGCCTCGAAGCGCCGCCATATTTCGCCGCCGTGGGACAGTTTTACCGTGATTTCAGGCAGGTTGCAGACAGCGAGGTTGCCGCCGCACTCAATGAAGCCTGGCGCACCTCCTGAAATGGGACACCGGGGACGTACCTGTTTGTCCCACTTGAGACGGGTAATATGACAGGCTTATGGTGAGATAATATTTTACAATGCAGGCGAGTCATACCTCACCCAATTTACTAAAAGCAGAAAGGCAGCAAGAACAGAGGACTGAATTTTTCCTGCCTCTATGCTCTTGCTTCCTGCTTCATGAACATGGAGGTTGTCATGTCACCTTCAGAACTGGACATCAATAAGATCCTTTTGGTTTTGCCTCATCGTTACCCCTTTCTGCTCGTTGACCGGATTACCGGGCTGGTGCCCGGCAAAAGTGCGACGGGATACAAAAATGTAACCATCAACGAGCCTTTTTTCCAGGGACATTTTCCGGGTGAGCCGATTATGCCGGGGGTGCTCATTGTTGAAGCCCTGGCCCAGGTGGGGGCGGTGGCGCTGCTCAGCGCAGAAGAATCAGCGGGGAAACTGGCTCTCTTCGCCGGGATCAACCGCTTTCGCTTCAAGCTTCCCGTCCGCCCCGGGGATCGCCTGGAACTGGAGGCTGCTTTGACCGGGCGGCGCGGTGGGATCGGCAAAGCGGAAGCCGAGGCCAGGGTTGAAGGCAAGATCGCCGCTGCGGGTGAGCTCATGTTTGCCCTGGTCGACCGCCATGATCCGGAAGGCTTTAATTGACTTTTTCCTGGGAAAGATGTATTTTTAGCTTGCCGGCGCCGTTAAAGCCGGGCTCTTATCAAGAGTGGAGGAGGGACGGCCCCGATGAATCCCGGCAACCGGATTATGTCAAAGGATCACGGTGCCAATTGCCGCAGGAGAGGAATAGGCTCTCCTGGAAGATGAGAGGTGGCCTGAAACCTCTTCTTCGAAGAGGTTTTTAATTTACCAATAAGGAGGCGGATTGAATGAACCACAACTACAGGCTATTTACTTCTGAATCAGTCACGGAAGGCCATCCGGACAAGCTGGCTGACCAGATCTCCGATGCCATTCTCGATGCCATAATCGCGGAGGATCCGGTAGCAAGAGTGGCTGTGGAAACCATGGTCACGACCGGTATGGTTTTTGTCTGCGGGGAGATCACCACCAAATGCTATGTGGATATTCCCAGGATAATCCGGGACAAGGTCAAGGAAATCGGCTATACCAGGGCCAAGTACGGCTTTGACGGCGATACCTGTGCCGTTATCACTTCCATTGACGAGCAGTCGCCGGACATCGCCCTGGGGGTGGACAGCGCTTTGGAGTTAAAAAAGATGCTATCCGGAGATCCCTTTGACCGGATCGGGGCCGGGGACCAGGGAATTATGGTCGGTTACGCCTGTGATGAAACAGAAGAGCTGATGCCGCTGCCCATCTCACTGGCCCACAAGCTGGCCCAGCGGCTGGCTGCTGTTCGCAGAGCAGGCCTGCTCCCCTACCTGCGCCCCGACGGCAAATCCCAGGTCACTATAGCTTATCAAGACGGTAAGCCGCAGCGCCTGGAGACGGTTGTGGTCTCAGCCCAGCATAGCGAAGAGGTTTCCTCGGAGCAGATCGAGAAAGATATTAATAAGCATGTTATTGCCAAAGCGGTTCCGCCGGAGTTGCTTACCGAGAAGACGCGCATCCTGGTAAATCCCACCGGCCGCTTTGTTGTGGGGGGGCCGCAGGGAGATGCCGGATTGACCGGGCGAAAAATAATGGTCGATACTTACGGCGGCTGCGCGCTGCATGGCGGGGGCGCTTTTTCCGGTAAAGATCCCACCAAAGTCGACCGCTCTGCCGCATATGCCGCCCGTCATGTGGCCAAGAATATTGTTGCCGCCGGGCTGGCCCGCAGGTGTCAGGTGCAGGTGGCCTATGTTATAGGGGTGGCCCAACCTGTATCGATAAACGTGGATGCATTTGGCACTGAAACCGTGCCGGTGGAGCTTATCGAAAAGTTAATCCGGAAACATTTTGATCTCCGCCCGGCGGCAATTATCGAACAGTTTGACCTGCGCCGGCCCATATACCAGCCGCTGGCCGCTTACGGTCATTTTGGGCGGCCCGAGCTCGATCTCCCCTGGGAGAAGCTCGATCGGGTGAAACAGTTAAAAGAAGATGCCACCTAGTTAGTTAAATCGGTGCCTGGCACCTAGTTAACTAAATGGAGGAGATTTTCTGGAGGATCTGGAGAGATTTGAAGGAACCCTGGAAAAGATCAGGTATTACAACGAAGAGAGCTCTTACCTGGTAGGGCGGCTGCGCTGCAGCAGCGGCGAGGCGGTCACCATTGTGGGCAGTTTTCCGCCGCTGCAGGAAGGGGAAAGCCTGCTTGTCACCGGGAAGTGGCAGCTCCATCACCGTTACGGCCGCCAGGTGGCGGTGGAGCGCTGGGAACGGCTCCTTCCCGCTACTGAGGTGGGTTTGAAGCGCTACCTCTCTTCGGGGCTGATCAAGGGTATCGGTCCGGTAACGGCCGATGCAATCGTGAAAGCCTTCGGAATGAAGGCCCTGGAGATAATGGAGAAAGAGCCGGAGCGGCTGCAGGAGATACCGGGGATCGGGCCCAAAAGGGCGGCGCTCATCCTGGAGAGCTTCAGCGAATACCGCGAAATGCAGGATGTTCTAGTTTTTCTGCAGGGGTATGGCATCGGGGTGGGGCAGGCGCTGCGGCTATACCGCCATTACGGTCCCCGGGCGGTTGACCGGGTCAAGGAGAATCCTTATAGCCTGGCCGAAGAGGTGCTGGGGATCGGCTTTAAAACCGCAGACCGTATTGCCCGCCGGATGGGGCTATCTGCCGGGGACCCGGCCCGTGTCCGCGCGGCGCTTCTTTTTGCTCTCAGCGATGCCGCCGAGAAAGGCCATGTTTACCTGCCGCGGGAGCTTATTGCGGAGCAGGCCGGCCAGCTTTTAGCTATTCCCGGTGAAGAGATGCCGGAAATTTCTATGGAAGAACATCTCGAGCAGCTGGCCAGGGAGAGAAAAATCCACCGTGAGGATACGGAAGCCGGTGAAATCATCTATGCCGCCCCTTACTTTTATGCGGAGCGGGATGTGGCCCGGCAGTTGATCAGGCTGGCCGCTGCGCCGCGGCAGTGGGGATCCCGCCGGAAGGAAGAAGCCATGGCTGCCGCTGCGGGAAAAGAGAGCGGGCTGACTGCGGAGCAGCGCCTGGTCCTGGAGCAGGCGTTAAGCTGCGGGGTTCTAGTGGTTACGGGAGGACCCGGCACCGGCAAAACCACCACCATCAGGGCCCTTCTTTCCCTCTTTCATTTACTGAGGCAGAAGGTGCTGCTGGCTGCTCCCACGGGGCGGGCCGCCAAAAGGGTCAGCGAAGCCACCGGTGAGGAGGCCTTTACCATCCACCGCCTCCTGGAATACAGCTATATCGAGGGAGAAGGGTTCAGGTTCCTGCGCCATGCGGAGCGCCCCCTGGAAGCCGATGTGCTGATCATAGACGAGTCCTCCATGGTTGACCTCATGCTCATGTATCATCTGGTCAGGGCCATACCGGAAGGCTGCCGCCTCATCCTGGTCGGGGATGCGGATCAGCTTCCCGCGGTGGGTGCGGGCAACGTGCTTAAAGATATCCTGGCGTCGGAGGTTGTTCCCGCTGTCCGCCTCAATTATATCTTCAGGCAAGCCCGCGAGAGCTTGATTACGCTCAACGCACACCGGGTCAACCGGGGGGAGATGCCCCATCTCAATGTAAGGCATAAAGATTTTTTCTTTATCGAGGAGGCCGTCCCCGACATGGTCGCCAGCAAGGTGGTGCAGCTTTGCTGCGAGCGGATTCCCAATTACGGGCCCTTTGATCCCGTTGCGGATGTGCAGGTGATTACGCCCATGCGGCGGACTTCTGCCGGGGTGGAGCGGCTCAACAAACTGCTGCAGAATGCGCTCAATCCTTATGACAGGCGGAAAAGTGAAATAACCGCGCACGGAACTACTTTCCGCGTTGGCGACAAGGTGATGCAGATCCGGAATAACTACCAGAAAGAGGTCTACAACGGCGACATCGGATTGATCAGCAGCATCGATCTGGAAGAAGGCCAGCTCACCGTGACCTTTCGCGATGCCGCTGTCAGCCGCCCCGTAGCCTATGATTTCAGCGAGCTCGATGAGCTGACCCTCTCCTATGCCATCTCCGTGCACAAAAGCCAGGGCAGTGAATACCCGGTCATCGTGATGCCGGTAATCACCCAGCATTACCTGCTGCTGCAGCGCAATCTCCTCTATACCGGTATTACCCGCGCCCGGAAGCTGGTTGTTCTTGTAGGGACCAGGAAAGCCCTGGCCATCGCCGTGCGCAATAACCGCGCCGAGGAGCGCTACACCTACCTCAACAGCCGTTTACGCCGGGAAGGTGAAAACATTGCCGGAAGAAATGGGAAGAGCGAGTAAAGCAAGGTCCCCGGCCTGGAACTGGGCCGAATCTTTCTGGCGCCTCCTTTTTCCTCCCCGCTGCCTCACCTGTGAAGCGCTGCTTCCGCCGCCGCCGGGGCTCCCCCTGTGCCGCTCCTGCCATCAGCTCTTTACCCCCGCCGGTTTGATTTGCCCCCGGTGCGGCCTGCTCTTTCAGCTCCGGCAGTCCTGTGATTGTCCGTCAGAAGCGCTTCCGTTGCGGGGGCTTTTTGCCCTCTCCTGGTATGAAGGAGCCTGGCGGCGCATGCTCCACCGGTTAAAATTTGAAAAGAGACGCAGCCTGGCCCGCCCCCTGGGGCGCTGGCTGGGAGAGCTTATTGCCATTGAGACCTGCTGGGAACCGGAGCTGGTTGTTCCGGTGCCGCTGCACAGGCAGCGGCTGGCCGAACGCGGCTACAACCAGGCTTTTCTCCTGGCCCGCTTTGCAGCCCAGGCGCTGCAGATTCCCCTGCGTCTCCTGCTGATAAAGCCAAAGCCGACGCTGCCTCAGAGCAGCCTCTCTTTCCACCGGCGGAAGGAGAATATCTACGGCGCTTTTGCTTACAGGGGAGGGCCTTTGCCGGGAAGGAGAGCCTTGCTGATAGACGATATCTACTCCACTGGAGCAACCATGCAGGAAGCCGCAAAGGTGCTCTCTGAGGAGGGGTTAATTGTTTTCGGAGCGGCAGCTGCCTATACCCCGCGGATATATTAAGCAACCCTCTTCCCGCGGTGCTGAAGGATTTTTCCACGGCTTGGGGAATAGTATTGATAGTAAAAAGGCTGAGAAGGAGGATGCGCATGGAAATCAAGGTCCGCGGGAAAAACATCGACGTTACTGCAGCCCTGGCTGATTATGCTAAAAAAAAGGTAAGGAAGCTTACCAAGTACCTGAACCGGCCCAGGGAAGTTCAGGTAGCCATGAGTGTAATCCGGGAGGAACATATCGTCGAAGTAACGGTAATATTAAACGGCCTGATTTTACGCGGCGAAGAGTCAACGGGCGATATGTATGCCTCTATCGATATGGTTGTTGACAAGCTGGAGAAGCAGCTGGTCAAGTATAAGACCCGGCTGAACAAGTCTTTGCGCCAGCAGGGTATCCGCGCCATCAACGAGAAGCTGCTCTCTCCCGCGATGCTGGAAGGGGATGAAGAAGAAGCCCGGGTGGTAAAGACAAAACGTTTCCCCCTGAAGCCGATGCACCTGGAAGAGGCGATCATGCAGATGAATCTTCTGGGGCATGACTTTTTTGTCTTTGCCAATGCCGAAAGTGAAAAGGTAAATGTGCTTTACCGGCGCAAAGACGGCGATTACGGCCTCATAGAGCCGGAATACGGACCCTAAAAAAAAGCGCTTTATGCAAACAAACAAGTTGCTCTGATCTAGAAAGGTTTATTGCTGATGGGCGAAGGCGTCAGTGTGGTCATTTTTGAAGGAACGGCGGCGGCCAGCCCCGTTGAAAAGATGCTGGTCCGGGTGCGGCAGGCGCTGCTCCATGACAACCTGGAAAAATTAAGCCGGCTGGAGGGGGTGGGGCGGGTTTTCTTAATCACGAATAATCCCGCCCTGGCAGAGATGGCCCGCTCCACAGGGGCGGAAATGATCCTCAACCGGCAGCATCCGGACAGCTTTCATTTCGGCAATGAGCTGAAAAAGCTGGTTCTGGAGAGAAAGCTGAAAAAAGTATTCTACCTCAGCGGGGCCGGCTGCCCCCTCATCACCATGGCCGAGCTGGAGCAGATTTGCGAAAAGCTGGCCGGCCGGCCAAGTTTGCTTTACGCGAATAATATCCAGTCTGCAGACATCATCGCCTTTACCGTTCCCGATAATTTTTCCGCTGCTGCTCTAGATGAGATGGACAACAGCCTGGCAATGACGCTGCGCGACCAGTGCGGCATGGAGCTGGAGCTGATGCCGCAGACCCTGGGGCTGCTCTTTGACCTTGATACGCCGGCGGATATGCTTGTCCTCGGGGCCGGCCCCTTTGCCGGGCCGCGGGCCAGGGCCGTTCTCGATGACCTGGCCCTTGATTACTCGCTCCTGGAACGGGCCAAGGATGTGCTGCGGGACAGCTACCGGGATGTGGCCCTAATCGGCCGGGTCGGCGCCCCCATCATCGAGCGGATGAATGCGCTGCTAAAGCTGCGGCTGCGGGTTTTCTCTGAAGAGCGCGGAATGAAGGCACTGGGAAGGCAGGCGAGCGGCGAAGTGGTCTCCCTGCTGGGATTTCTCATCGAACATGCCGGTTTGGAGCGCTTTTTTGACTACCTGGCGCAGGTGGCGGACTGCGCCTTTATCGACAGCCGGGTCCTTTTCGCCCACTACAAATATAATTTTTCCGACAGGGAGCGCTTCCTGTCGGACCTGGGCTTCTGGGAGGATATTGAGCACCCCTGGCTGAAAGAGTTTACCCGCACTGCCATGCAGTGTCCCATCCCGGTCATTCTCGGCGGCCACTCCCTTGTTTCGGGCAGCCTCTGGGCCCTTACCTGCGAACTTGACCCGGCGCTGCGAGTAGATTCATGCTGACTCTCTCCATTTTTGAGCCTCGCGCGGGCAGGCTTGTTTTTTGAAGCTTCCCTATGGTAAAATAAGACTGCGCATAAGGAACCGCGGGGTTCCTTTTTTCAGATCGCTGTTAAATGAAGAAAAGAGGTGTGCCCAATGGCCGGGCTCCTGCAGAAGATCTTTGGCGGCTCCAACGAAAGAGAGGTGCGCCGCCTGTGGAAAATAGTGGAACAGGTCAATGCCCTGGAGGGGCAGATGGAGGCGCTGGCCCGGGCTGATTTTCCGGAGAGGACCGCCCGCTTGAAAGAGCGGCTGGGCCTGGGTGAAAGCCTGGAAGAGCTGCTCCCGGAAGCCTTTGCCCTGGTGCGGGAAGCGGCGAAGCGCACCGTGGGGATGCGCCCCTATGATGTCCAGGTCCTCGGCGGCATTGTCTTGCACCAGGGACGCATTGCCGAGATGAAGACCGGTGAGGGGAAGACGCTGGTGGCGACGATGCCCGCCTACCTGAACAGCCTGAGCGGCAAGGGGACGCATATAGTTACGGTAAACGACTACCTGGCCCGCCGCGACAGCGAATGGATGGGGCCCATCTACAAGCTCCTCGGCCTTACGGTGGGGCTGGTCGTCCATGACCTCACCCCAAGGGAGCGGCAGCAGGCTTACCGGGCGGATATTGTCTACGCCACCAATAACGAGCTCGGTTTTGACTACCTGCGCGACAACATGGCTCTTTACCAGGAGGAACTGGTTCAAAGAGAGCTCCACTATGCCATTGTTGACGAGGTGGACAGCATCCTCATCGACGAAGCCCGGACACCGCTCATTATCAGCAGCCGCCTGGAGACAAGACAGGAATACAACCGCTTCCGCGGCGATGTAGAGCAGCTGCTGCGGAAACAGAACCGGCTGGTTGCTGAGCTGTTGAAAGAGGCCCGGGAACTGCTGGAGCAGGGAGACAAAGAGGATGCCGCCGAAAAACTGCTGCTGGTCCGCCGCGGCGCTCCAAGAAATAAAAATCTGCTCAAGTTGATCAAGGAGCGGGGCATGGAGAAGCTGGTGGAGCGGATCAAGCAGATCCTGATGACCGAGAAAAAGATGGCCCAGTTTGACGAACAGCTTTACTTTACCATCGACGAGATTACGCGGGCCGTTACCATCTCCCAGCAGGGCTACCGGGAGCTGGTTCGGGGCAACCCGGAAATGGCCCGGCTCCTCGGCTTCGAGGCGGCCCCGGAAGCTGCCGCGTCAGAGAGCATGGGCGAAGAAGATGAAAGCGGCGCCGGCGAGCAGTTGCACTGCATTCACCAGTTGCTGAAAGCATACTCTCTCTATGAAAAAGATGTGGATTACGTGGTGCAGGACGGCAAGGTGGTTATCGTGGACGAGTTCACCGGCCGCCTCATGTGGGGACGGCGCTACTCCGAAGGGCTGCATCAGGCCATCGAGGCCAAGGAGAAAGTAGAGGTGCAGGCCGACACCCGCACCGTCGCTTCTATTACTTTTCAGAACTATTTCCGGATGTACGAGAAAGTGGCCGGGATGACCGGCACGGCTGCTACAGAAGAGGAAGAATTCCGTAAAATCTACGGTATGGATGTGGTGGTCATTCCCACCAACCGGCCGCTCATCCGGGAGGAGTTGCCTGACCTTGTCTACAAGAGCGAACGGTCCAAGTTCCAGGCAGCCGTGGATGAGATCGAGCGGCGCCACGCCCTGGGGCAGCCGGTCCTGGTAGGGACCATTTCCGTGGAGAAGTCGGAGATGCTCAGCCGGATGCTCAAGCGGCGGGGAATTCCTCACGAGGTGCTTAATGCGGTGAACCATTCCCGCGAAGCGCAGATCATTGCCCAGGCCGGGCGTAAAGGAGCGGTTACCATTTCGACCAACATGGCCGGCCGGGGCACCGATATCATTCTCGGGGGAAACCCGGAATTCCAGGTCAAGCAGCGGCTGGAGAAAGAGTTTGGGGCGAAGGAGCATGAGCTTGACCCGGAGCGGCAGCAAGAATGGGAAAAAAGGCGGCGGGTTTTGATGGCGGAAGCCAACCGCCTGGTGGAGCAGGAGCGCAAGGAGGTTATTGCCCTGGGCGGCCTGCACGTGCTCGGCACCGAGCGCCATGAAAGCAGGCGCATTGACAATCAGCTGCGCGGCCGCTCCGGCCGGCAGGGGGACCCCGGTTCATCGCAGTTTGTAGTCTCACTGGAAGACGACCTCATGCGCCTTTTCGGCGCGGACAATATTGCTTCCCTGATGGAGCGCTTCGGCTTTGAAGAGGATGTCCCCATTGAACATCCCCTGGTAAGCAGGGCCATCGAGCAGGCCCAGAAAAGGGTGGAATCGCGCAACTTTGAAATACGCCGCCACCTGCTTGAGTATGACGATGTTCTCAACAAGCAGCGCGAGGTGATCTATGGACAGCGCAGGCAGGTCCTGGAGGGCATGGATATGCGCCAGGCCATCCTGGACATGGTAGAGGAGGTAATCTCGCGCGAACTGGACACCTATTTCCAGGAGCAGGACTTTCTCGAAGAACCGGCAGCCCGTGCCCTGCTGCAGGCGGGTGAAAATTCCTTTTTGCGCAAGGGCAAGATAACCGTACCCATGGTCCTGGAACTGGGGCGGGAGGAGGTAAAGCGGCTTCTTCTCGATGAAGCCCGCGCTTTTTACGAGTACCGCGAAAAGGAACTCGGTGCCGGGATTATGCGCGAACTGGAACGGGTAATCCTGCTGCGCACGGTGGACCGGCATTGGATGTATTATATTGACGAGATGCACCAGCTGCGCCAGGAGATTAATTTGCGGGCTTACGGGCAGAGAGACCCCCTTGTGGAATACCGCCTGGAGAGTTTCGAGATGTTTGAGGGGATGATCCGGACAATTCAGGAGGAGGTTGTCCGCGGAATTTATATGGCCCGCGTGGCCGCGCCCCCTCGCCGCCGCGCCGCTTACGGCCCGGCCGCCGCGATCCGCCCGCGGTTGCAGGAGAGCGCTCAGGGAAGCGGCGTAAGAGCCGGGAGAGGCGAAGCCTCACCCGCCGGAACCGCCCCTGCGAAGCGTCAGCCCGTTACGGCGGGGGAAAAGATCGGCAGAAACGCGCCATGCCCCTGCGGCAGCGGTAAAAAGTATAAAAAGTGCTGCGGCGCCTGATCCTGCCTGAGCCCGGACGCAGATTGGTCTAAAGAGCAGAGTGTTAAAAAATCTAGGAAAAGAAAGGTGAGGTTTAATGCTGAAAGAATATAGCGAAGCGCTGGCCCGGCAGCGGAAGCGCTTTCAGGAAATGGGGGCTTCGCTTTGAGTATGCCCGCAAGGCAGCCCTTTTAAAGGAAGCCGAGCAGAAGGCATCCGATCCCGCTCTCTGGAAAGAGGGCGCGCGGGCCCAGGAGTTCATGAAAGAGTTGGGCGCTTTGCGCGAGCAACTGCGCCCGCTGCAGGATCTGGAAGCGCGACTGGAAGAGATTGAGGTGCTGCTGGAGCTGGCCAGTGAAGATCCCGCAGACGGCCAGGAGGCGCTCCGGGAAGCAGGCGCCGGGCTGGAAGAGAGCGCCCGGCTTCTGGAAAGACTTGAGCTGGAGACACTTTTTGGCGGCGAATATGATTTTAATGACGCTATTCTCTCCATCCACCCGGGGGCCGGCGGACTGGAATCACAGGACTGGGCTGAAATGCTGCTGCGGATGTATACCCGCTGGGCCGATCAGAAGGGCTGGGAGGTGGAACTGGTCGACCTCCTCCCGGGAGACGAGGCCGGCCTGAAGAGCGCGACGCTTATTGTACGCGGGCACGGCGCTTACGGCTACCTGCAGGCCGAGAAAGGAGTTCACCGGCTCATCCGGATATCTCCCTTCGATGCTTCCAGGCGGCGCCATACCTCATTTGCCTCCGTCGATGTCATTCCTGAACTGGAGGAAGGGGAATACGAGATTAATCCCGATGAGCTGCGCATCGATACTTTTCGCTCCAGCGGCGCCGGAGGGCAGCATGTCAACAAAACCGATTCGGCGGTGCGCATAACGCACCTGCCCACCGGCCTGGTGGTCACCTGCCAGAACAACCGTTCCCAGCATAGCAACCGGCAGCAAGCCCTGCGCATCCTGCAAGCCCGCCTGGCAGAGATACAGCGCCGCGAGCAGGCGGCGGAGCTCTCCGCCCTGCGCGGCTTCCAGAAAGAGATCGCCTGGGGCAGCCAGATTCGCACCTATGTCTTCCATCCTTTTACCCTGGTTAAAGATCACCGTACCGGTGTGGAGAGCGGACAGGTTGATGCGGTAATGGATGGGGCGCTGGATCCCTTTATTGAAGCTTTTCTGCGCTGGCAGTTGAAGCAACGCAATGAAAACGTAAACTCCCTGGAACGGAAGACTGCAAATGAGTAAAAATCGGATTTTCAGTTTCTTAATAAATAAGGCAGCTCCTTCGCTGGGCATTCTTTTGGGTTCGCTGATTATGGCGGCGGGGATGAATCTATTTTTAATTCCCCATCGCCTTGCTGCCGGGGGCATCAGCGGCCTGGGAGTTATTTTTTTTCACTTATTTGGCATACCGGCAGGTTTAACCGTGGCGGCGTTGAACCTGCCTCTTTTTATTGCCGCCTGGTTCATTTTGGGTCCGGCCGTGGTCATCCGCAGCCTGCTGGGAACCTTCTTTTTTTCCCTGGCCATTGAGGCTACGGCTCCATACCTGCCGGCGGCAACTCAAGATCCACTGCTGGCGGCGGTTTACGGCGGAGTGATCATGGGCCTGGGTTTGGGCCTGGTATTTCGCTGCCGCGGCTCCACTGGGGGGACAGCCCTCTTTTCGCTGATCCTGAACCGGATAACGGGTTTGACTGCCGGGCAGGGGCTTTTGGGAAGCGATCTGGCAGTGATCGGGCTGGCCGTTTTTGTTTTCGGGGGCGAGGCGGCCATGTATGCTGTGCTCTCGCTCTTTGTCAGCACATGGGTGGTTGACCTGGTGCAGGAGGGATTTGGCACGGCGAAAGCCGTTATCATCATTACCGTTAAAGGTGAAGAGATCAACCGCCGGCTGCTCCATGATTTGGACCGGGGTGTTACCAGATTGGCCGGGCGGGGCGGCTATACCGGCGAAGAGAAGGAAATATTGCTTTGCGTTGTTACCAGGCCCCAGGTAACCCAGTTAAAAGAGCTGGTTTATGAACATGATCCGGCGGCCTTTGTTATCATCGGCAATGCCGGTGAAGTGCACGGTGAAGGTTTCAGGGAAATTGAGAACCGTCGCTAAGGGTCAAACGGGGCTTGAAATCAGCTCCTTGGAAATGACTAAATCCGGATAAATTTGCCATTAAGTACTGCTTTCCTCTACCATACCTCATATTTCACAAAGAAGCTCTGCCCAGCCATAATTTTCCTGGAAAAACTTAATATTTCTTAAAGGCTATAGCAGGAATAAGCCTTCTCGTGTCGAATAATGTTTGAAAATGTTAAGTTTATGTTAAGCCAGAGGAAGATTTTAAAATGATAGAAGCCGAGGGGCTTTATTATTGCTACGAGAAGAACGGCGACTATGTCCTGAATGATCTGAACTTTAAGATTGATCGCGGCGAATTTGTCTTTATCATCGGAGCAAGCGGCGCGGGGAAATCGACATTATTTAAATTGATTATCCGGGAGATAGTCCCGGTCAAGGGAACCTTGAAAGTATTCGGTCACGATCTGGCCCGGATGCCCCGCTACCGGGTCCCCTACCTCCGCCGCAATATCGGGATGGTTTTTCAGGATTTTCGCCTCCTCGAAGATCGCACCGCTTTTGATAATATTGCTTTTGCCATGCAGGTAACCGGTGCTTCAAGCCGGGAAATCAGGCGCCGGGTTCCTTACGTCCTGGAGCTGGTGGGGCTGCCTGATAAAGCCAACGCCAAGGTATGCGACCTTTCAGGGGGCGAGCAGCAGCGCATCGGCCTGGCGCGGGCCATCATCAACCGCCCGGCAATGATCATTGCCGATGAGCCCACCGGCAATCTCGATCCTGAAAACTCCTATGAAATCATGAATATTCTACGCTCCTTCAATATTCGCGGCACCACCGTTCTCGTGGCGACGCACAATCACGAAATGGTCAAGCTCCTGAAAAAGCGGGTTATTCTCCTGGACAAGGGGAGACTGGCTGCAGATGAGGCAAAGGGGGTTTCCGCCGGTGCCTTGTAACGGTTTCTTCTACGCCTGGGGCGAAGCCCTGCGGAGCCTTAACCGGAACAAGTGGATGACCATTGCCTCCATTGGCGTGGTCGTAGTGACCCTGCTTATGCTGGGCGGCTTCATGCTGGTGCATCTGAACCTGAACCATATCACCGAAAGTGTGAAGAGCCAGGTGGAGATCGTCGTTTACATAGAAGATACCGCCACTTTGGCCGAGCGCAATGAACTGCGAGAAAGGCTGGTCGCTCATAGCGCCCTGGCCGAGGTGCGCTTTGTATCCAGGGACGAAGCTCTGCGCCGGATGAAAGAGAAGCTTGGCGACTTGGTTGAAGGATATGAAGGCAGTGAAGAGAACCCCCTGCCCGATTCTTTTGAGCTGCGGACACATAACCCGGAGGCGGTTGGCGCGGTGGCAGAAGAGCTGGCCCGCTACCCGGCCGTGGCCAAGGTTGATTACGGGAAGGCAACTGTAGAAGGGCTTTTTCAAGCCACCCGGGCGGTGCAGCTGGTGGCGCTGGCGCTGATGATCGGTTTGGCCGTTACGGCGGTATTTCTAATTGCTCACACGATCAGGATGACCGTATTTATCCGCCGCCGCGAAATCATGATCATGAAATATGTGGGCGCGACGAACTGGTTTATCCGCTGGCCCTTTGTCCTGGAAGGCCTGCTCATCGGGCTGTTCGGGGCTATTCTGCCTTTGGCCGGGCTTTACTATATCTACCGGGTTTCACTGGATTGGGTTTCGGCCAACCTGATGTTTCTCACGCTGGTCCCTCTCCCCCTGGTCATGGTAGAACTGAGCAAATATCTCATTCCCCTGGGAACGGGGCTGGGGATTTTGGGGAGCGCTTTTTCAATGGACCGGTTTTTACGGGTCTAGCGGCCGAGCCACTTTATGCTGCCATGGGAGGGATTTGCATGCGGCATCATAAACTACTGGTTGTTCTGGCAGCAGTTTTAGTGCTGCTGACTCTGGCTGAAGCTGTGGTGCCGGTTTACGCCTCTACGCTTGATGAAAAGCAGAAGGAGAAGCAGGAAATCGACAGGCAGCTTAGCCAGCAAAAGAGCAGCCTCAAGCAGCAGCGCAAGGACGAGGAGGCATTAAAAAGGGAGCTGAACGAGCTTGACCGCCGTATCCGGGAGCTGGAGGCGGAGCTGGAGAAGATCAACCGGGATATCACCGTCACTGAAGAGGAGATTGCCCAGGCTGAAGCTGAACTGAAAGCTGCGGAAGAAGAGCTGGCCCGTAAAGAAGATCTTTTTAAGTGCCGTCTGCGAGCCATATACGAGCGGGGCCATGTTTCTTACCTGGATGTTCTTCTGGGAGCCTCTTCATTCAGCGATTTCCTGAACCGTTTCAACTATCTCCGGATTATCGCCACTAACGACCAAGCCCTGGTGGAGAATATCCGGGCCGAGCGCGACCGGATAGAGGCCATGAAGCAGGATCTGGAGGAAAAAAAGAACCGCCTTGAAGGGATGCGCCGCCGGATCCTGGCCAATCGAGAAGAGGTCAGCAGGGTGGTTGCCTCTCGCAAAATAGTGCTGGAGGATCTGCAGCAGGAGATCGCCCGCAAGGAGAAAGCGATCCGAGAGCTGGAGCAGGAAGCGGAGCAGCTGGACCGCCTGATTTTAGAGCTGATTGGGAAAAGCGGGGGCTCCGGCATTAATTATCTCCGCTCGCCCCTGGCAGGAACTTACTGGGTCAGCGACGAGTTTGGATGGCGGAAATGCCCCATGCATACATGCCAGGGGAAGCCGTGGTCCGGCTGCCCTGTTTGCGGCGGTACCGGGAGCAACTATCACGGCGGCATAGATCTCGTTCCCATAAGCAGCCGGAGCGTGGTTGCCGCGGAGTCGGGGACGGTTGTCCTGGCCCGCTGGTATGGAGGCTACGGCAATTGCATCATCATTGACCACGGGAAGGGCTTCAGCAGTCTCTACGCGCATCTCAGTGCTATTTCAGTAGGGGTTGGGCAGAAGGTGCTACGCGGCCAGCACATTGGGACGGCCGGCACTACCGGCAACAGCACGGGCGTTCACCTTCATTTTGAAGTAAGGGAATACGACGTGCGCGTAAATCCCCGCAAGTACTACAATTTTTAACCCTCACGAGTTGTAGGGCGGGGGTATAGGGAATCAGATCCGGAAGGGTTGTACTACAACTATTCCGGGGCCATTTGCCGCGGGCGGGGATGGAACCCCGCCCCTGCGTTTATGTCATCATAAGCGCTGCAAAGGATCTCAAAAAGGGCGGCTTCCGGGCTGGAGCCAACTATCGCGCATACATTGCCAGCACTGCCGGGGACTGCTTTTCGAATTCTCCCCCCTTTGGAAAAGGGGGGCGGGGGGGATTTTAAAAAAATCCCTGACCTTGCGAGGGTTGGCAGGTGAAGGAGGCAAAATTCCCCTTAAAAAAAGGGAGAATTTAAAGACTACCCCGAACCCGAGCCGGTTATTGCAGCCAGCTTTCGGTTAGCGCTTTCCTGTCTGACTTCTGATCCCTGACTTCCGGATTCTAATTTTGGGCAGCCCATGAGCACTCCCACAACTTTGGCGGGGCGCGGTACGCTGCGTGTCCCGGCACTGTTTCTATTTCTTTAACTGGTGTTTTGTGCGGGTGAAGGTTATAATATTTTTGACAGCCCGCAGGGAGAGGAGGGCACAAAGCAGCTATGCCAAAACCGAAACTTGAGATAAGCAGAAAACATTTTTGGTGGATTACTGTCTTATTATTGGCATTCCTTGCTGGCACCAACCTGGCTGCATACTGCTTTGGCCTGTCCAAGGGGGGCTCATCCGCGCCCCCCGGCGGGGAATATGATCTTACGCTGCCGGAATCCCTGGAGTCGGAGTGGGAGATATTTATAGAGGTGATTGAACGGCTCCGTGAGAGCTATCTATACCCGCTTGATCTTTCAGAGCTGGTTCGCGGCGCCGTGCGCGGGGCGGTAGAGGCTGTTGGAGATCCCCGGACAGTCTTTTACGATACCCAGGAGCTGACAAATTTTCTGATCCAGAAAGAAGGTTCATTTTGCGGTATTGGGGTGCGCATTGTCGAGATTGACGAGGAGATCGTGGTCATGGAAACCATCCCCGGAAGCCCCGCCGCCGCTGCGGGGATCTCCCCCGGCGATCGGATATACCGGGCGGGCACACAGGAGCTCTCCGGCCTAGGGCTGACGCGTGCCGCGGAGATCCTGCGCGGAGAGAAAGGCAGCAGCGTAGCCCTGTCGATCAGGCGGCCGGGCCGAAAAGAAGAGCAGCATCTGACCCTGGTGCGTGATGAGATCATAATCGACACGGTTTTCTCCCGAATGGAGAAGCCCGGACTGGGGTACATCAGTATCAGCAATTTTGACAGAAAAACCGGCGCTTCTTTTGCGGAGCAGCTGCGGCTTTTAGAGAATGCCGGCCTGCATAAGGGGTTGATTCTCGACCTGCGCGACAATCCCGGCGGATTGGTTGACGAGGCCATCAAGGTGGCCGGGCTGATTGTCCCCGAAGGAGAGATCGCCCGCCTGGTCGGAAGGGACGGGGAAGTTCGCGAAATTTACCACTCTTCAGCGCCGGGAAAAAATTACCCCATCGTGGTCCTGGTTAACGAAGAGACAGCCAGCGCTGCTGAAATCCTGGCCGGAGCGCTGCAGGACAGGGGGGCGGCTTTGCTGGTTGGAGCAAAAACCTACGGCAAGGCCACGGTGCAGCAGCCGGAGAATCTTCCCGGAGGCAACGCTCTCCTGCTGACGGTAGCCCGCTACCTTACCCCGGCAGAGAAGGATATTGATGGAACCGGGCTGGAACCTGATATTTCCGTGGAAACCCCACTGTTCCTGAAATATTACCGCTACTTTCTGCCCCTCCGCCTTGCCCAGGGTGATTATGGACCCGGCGTGCAGATGCTTCAGGAAATGCTGGCGGAGCTTGGTTACAAACCCGGGGAGGAAGGTTACTTTGATGAGGCCACCGCCGCGGCGCTGAGCGAGTTTCAAGCCGCAGCCGGACTGGAAGCAAGCGGCGTGTTTGACGATTTGACCTGGCTGCAGTTCAGACAGGTCTTTGAGAAGCTTTCCCGGGAGCGCGATCCGCAGCTGCGCCGGGCAGTCGAGCTGATCGAACAGCCATCGATGCAGCTTGAGCCGGGGAGGAAAGTCAATTGAGTTCCCTGTTTCTTGAGAAATTAATTCCTTATCTCGAAATAGTCAAGGTCTTGTTGGCTACATTGATGCAAACTCTCCCGCTGTTTTGGCTGGTGATCTTGATTGTTTACCTGCAGTACAGGCGCTCAGCCCTTATGGAGCAGCAACTTTTTGGCAGGACAATTAACCCGGTGGGCCGGCAGGTAGCCCTTTCCACTCTTTGGGGAATCATAGGGGGGCTGCTGGCCAGCCTGATCATGATCCTGCTGGGTCTTTCCCTGGCGCAGATTGGACTGCTTTATATCTGGCCGGTAGCGCTGCTGTTGTTATTGATCCATCCCCGTTATCTCTGTTTCTCCTATGCCGGCGGGATAGTGGCTCTGGCAGCGCTGGCGCTGCGCAGTCTCGGGCCTTACTTCCCTCATCTTGCCGAAAATGCTATACTGGCTCCGCTCCTGGATATCCACATACCCGCCCTGCTGGCCCTTGTCGGCCTGCTCCACCTGGTGGAGGCGCTGTTGATCTATTCCGGCGGACACCGGGGCAGCAGCCCGCTCTACTTTAAACAGCCGGGCGGCGAGGTGGTCGGCGCCTTCAGCCTGCAGCGGTTCTGGCCCATTCCCCTGGCGGCCTTGCTTGCTACCGCGGTCCTGGAATCCGAGGTCCGGGGCGTATCCATGCCGGAATGGTGGCCGCTGATCAAGCCGGCCCTGGAGCTGGAACCGGGGCAGACGCTGCAATATTTTACTTTTCCCGCCATAGCCGCGCTGGGCTATTCCGACCTGGCTCTCTCCTCCTCCCCCCGCCAGAAATCGGCCAGTACAGCCCTTTTTTTGAGCATTTTCAGTGTTCTTCTCATTGGAGCGGCCCTGGCAGCGGAGTATTATCCCCCCCTTACCCTGGTGGGGGTTCTTTTCGCCCCCCTGGGTCATGAAGCGGTCATTTATTACGGAAACCGACTTGAACACTCGCGTGAGGCCCGCTATCGCTCTACGGATGAAGGCGTTCTCCTCATGGCGGTCCTGCCGGAAAGCGCCGCTTCCCGGGCGGGGCTGCGTGCCGGGGACCTGATCCGCCGGGTGAACGGCGCCCCTGTGCGCAGTGACCTGGAGTTCCTGAGGCGGCTTGAAGAGAGCTACTTCATAGTTCTTATCGAGGGGCTCAGGAAAGGAGAGAATTTTTCTATCGTCTTAAATAAACACTTTTCACAAGAGAAGGAGGGCCGGCGCAATCCCTTCTCTGAACGGCCTCCGGCAACTGCCGCCTATGCCTCTCTCTGGCACCGGGGAGCGGCCCTCGGCCTCATACCGGCGCCCTCCCGGCAGACACCGGTATATGCCCAGGCCAGGCCGGCGGCTGCGTCCGGCTTGTTAAAGCGGCTATGGAGCCGCCACAAAAGTTCTTGATCCATATGGGCAACAGAAAAAGGAGAGTATGCCTTGATCGCCGCCGCCTCGGCTGCCTTTATCAGCGTATTTGTGGCTGAGTTTGGTGACAAAACCCAGCTGGTCTCTCTTTCCATGGCCGGCCGCTACCCGCCACTGCAGGTTCTCGGCGGGGCCATGACCGGTTTGGCCCTGGTCATGGGGCTGGCCGTGGGAGCCGGCGGGGTCATTTCCGCGGCTATCCCCCCGGAGATAATTACCCTGGTTTCGGGCCTCTTCTTCATAATCATGGGTTTAATGACGCTGCTCCGCAGCGAGCCGGAAAGAGGCCTCTCTACCGGCCGTTCCGGCTTTTACCAGACGGCGGCAATGATTTTTCTGGCCGAGCTTGGCGATAAAACCCAGATGGCGGCGCTGCTTTTAAGCGCCCATTTCGGCCGCCCGGTTGCCGTTTTCGCCGGAGCAATGGCGGCCATGTTTTTAAACCATGCCCTCGCTGTTTTTTTAGGGAAACGCTTTCTCTCCCGTGTTGCTCCCAGAGTGCTGAAAATTGTCACCGCCCTCCTATTCATCGGCATTGGCCTGGTGATGCTGCTCCTTGTGGCCCTGGGGCGGGTATAAAGAGGCTCCAATGAGGCTACAATTTCTATGACGGTACAATATGACTTATATGGCAGATATTGGCATCCGTCATAGTATCTCAACAAGCTGATCCTGCTGTGCTATAATGGAGTATGCCGGCAGGAGGGATGGCGCCATGCTTTCAACAGAAGAATTCAAGCTTAAAGCAGATTTTAAACCGGCCGGTGACCAGCCGGAAGCTATCGCCGCCCTGTTGCGGGGCCTGCGGGAAGAGGTTCCCTATCAGACCCTTCTGGGAGTGACGGGATCAGGAAAGACTTTTACCATAGCCAATGTGATTAACGAAATCCAGCGCCCGACCCTGGTGGTTGCGCCGAACAAGATCCTGGCCGCCCAGCTGTGCAGTGAATTCAAAGAATTTTTTCCGGACAATGCGGTAGAATATTTTATCAGTTATTACGATTACTACCAGCCTGAGGCCTACCTGCCGCAGAGCGACACCTATATTGAGAAAGATTCTTCCATTAACGACGAGATTGATAAACTGCGCCACTCGGCCACCAGCGCCCTTCTGGAGCGCCGCGATGTGATTGTCGTAGCCAGCGTCTCCTGCATTTACGGGCTCGGTTCACCGCAGGAATACCGGCGGCAGGTGCTGTCGCTCCGTCCGGGCATGGTTATTGGCCGCGACGAGGTCATCGCCGCGCTGGTGGAGATCCATTACGAGAGAAACGACATCGACCAGCGCCGCGGCACATTCCGGGTGCGCGGAGACGTGCTGGAAATAGTTCCTGCCTCATTCACCGAGGCGGCGCTGCGGGTGGAATTTTTTGGTGATGAGATTGATCGGCTTTGCGAGATCGACATCCTTACCGGGCGAGTTCTCGGCGAGCGCAGCCATGCAGCCATCTTTCCGGCAACTCATTACGTCACTGCACCGGAGCAGCTTAAGCGGGCCATCGTCTCCATAGAGGCGGAGCTGGAGCAGCGGCTGGCTGAATTCAGGGCGGCAGGGAAGCTACTGGAGGCGCAGCGGCTCGAGCAGCGGACCCGCTTTGACCTGGAGATGCTTCTTGAAATCGGCTTCTGCTCAGGAATTGAGAACTACTCCCGCCATCTCGACGGGCGTCCTCCCGGCAGCCGTCCCTGGACTCTGCTGGACTATTTCCCGCCCGATTTTCTGCTGGTAGTGGATGAGTCTCATATTACCATCCCCCAGATTAACGGGATGTACCGCGGCGACCTGTCCAGGAAGAGCACCCTCGTGGAACACGGTTTTCGTCTCCCCTCGGCCCTGGACAACCGCCCGCTGCGCTTTGACGAATTTGAAAGCCTCATCCCCCAGGCCATCTTTGTCTCGGCCACCCCCGGCCCCTGGGAGCTGGAGCAGAGCGGCAGCGTGGTGGAGCAGATCATCCGCCCCACAGGGCTGGTGGACCCGCTGGTGGAGGTGCGGCCTGCAGAGGGACAGGTGGATGACCTCTACGGCGAAATCAGGGCCCGCGCTGAAGCCGGGGAGAGGGTCCTGGTGACGACCATGACCAAGCGGATGGCCGAAGATCTCACCGATTACTACCGCGAGATGGGATTGCGGGTGCGCTACATGCACTCGGATATCGATGCCCTGGAGCGCATGTCCATCATCAGGGGGCTGCGCCTGGGCGAATTTGACGTTCTAATTGGAATCAACCTTCTACGGGAAGGGCTTGACCTGCCCGAGGTTTCCCTGGTAGCCATTCTCGATGCCGATAAAGAAGGTTTTCTCCGCTCCGATCGCTCGCTCATCCAGACCATCGGGAGGACTGCCCGGAACAGCGCCGGCCGGGTAATCATGTATGCCGAGGCGGTTACCCCTTCGATGCGGCGGGCCATTGAGGAGACAGAAAGGCGCCGCCGGAAGCAGCTGGCCTATAACCGGGAACACGGCATTATCCCGCGGACCATAGTCAAACCGGTGCGCGGCCTTATCTCGGCCACCGCTGCCGCCGAGGAGGAAGAAAAATACCTGGTTGAAGATCCCGGCAAACTTTCCCCGGGAGAGCGGCGGGAGATGATCAAGGATCTGCGCCGGCAGATGCAGCAGGCCTCCAGGGAGCTGGCTTTTGAAAAAGCCGCCGAGCTGCGCGATCTTATTTTTGAACTGGAGCGCGGCGCCGTCCCGCATTCCCGGCCCTCCCGGCAGAAAAGATATCGCAGAGAATCGAGGTAAAGCCTTGACTGAAGGAACCATTATAATTCGCGGGGCCAGGGAGCACAACCTGAAAAATATTAACCTGACCCTGCCCCGCAACCGGCTTATTGTTTTCACCGGTCTGAGCGGATCGGGCAAGTCCTCGCTGGCCTTTGATACCATCTACGCGGAGGGGCAGCGCCGCTATGTGGAGTCGCTTTCCGCCTATGCGCGCCAGTTCCTGGGGCAGATGGAGAAACCCGACCTAGACCAGATCGAAGGGCTCTCGCCGGCTATCTCCATCGACCAGAAGACCGCATCGCGCAACCCGCGCTCCACGGTGGGGACGGTAACCGAAATCTACGACTACCTGCGGCTGCTCTTTGCCCGCATCGGGCAGCCCCACTGTCCTCACTGCCGCCGCCCCATCAGCCGGCAGACGGTGCAGCAAATTGTGGACCGGATCATGGAGCTGCCCGAGGGAACCCGGCTCCAGGTGCTGGCGCCCCTGGTGCGCGGGCGCAAGGGCGAATACATTAAACTTTTTGAGGATATGCGCCGCCGCGGCTATGTCCGCGTCCGCGTGGACGGCGAGGTGCGCGAGCTTGAAGAAGAGATTATCCTGGACAAACAGAAAAAGCACACCATCGAGGTGGTCATCGATCGCCTGGTGGTCCGGGAAGATATCCACTCCCGGCTGGCCGATTCACTGGAAACTGCACTGAAGCTCAGCGAAGGGCTGGTCCTGGTGCAGGAAGTCGGCGGCGGCGAGCATATATTCAGCGAGCGCTTCGCCTGCCCCGAGTGCGGCTACAGCATGGAGGAGCTTACCCCCCGCGCCTTCTCTTTCAACAGCCCCTACGGCGCCTGCCCGGAATGCAGCGGCCTTGGAGAACGCTCCGAATTCTCCGCCGGGCTGGTCATCCCCTTCCCCGAGCTTTCCATCAATGAAGGAGCCATCCATCCCCTGGGGGGGCATCCCGGCTATTACCGCCAGTTCCTGGAGGCGGCGGCAAATCACTTTCAAATCGGCCTTGACAGGCCTTTTGCCGAACTGGAAGAGAGCGAGAAAGAGCTGCTCCTTTACGGTTCGCCCGAGCCGGTGCCCTTCCGCTATGTGAACATGTTCGGCCGGGTCCGAAATTACCGCAGGCCCTTTCCCGGCATCCTGAATCTGCTGCAGCGGCGCTACAACTCCACAGAGTCGGAGGAGGTGCGCCATGAGCTGGCCCGCTACATGGAGACAAAACCCTGCCCTGCCTGCCGCGGCCTGCGCTTGAAAGAATCAAGCCTGGCCGTTCTCCTGAACGGCCTTAATATCGCCCAGGTCTCCGCTTTCACAGTCGGCGAGGCCACGGACTTTTTTCAGCGGCTTGAACTGACGCCGCGCGAGATGAAGATTGCCGGGCAGGTGTTGAAAGAGATCGCGGCGAGGCTGCAATTTTTAAATAACGTGGGGCTGCAATACCTGACCCTGGACCGGGCGGCGGCGACTCTCTCCGGCGGGGAGGCGCAGCGGATACGCCTGGCAACCCAGATCGGCTCCGGCCTGACCGGGGTCATCTACATCCTGGATGAACCGAGTATCGGGCTGCACCTGCGGGACAACGCCCGCCTCGTCGAGACGCTGAAAAGGCTGCGCGACCTGGGCAATACCGTGATCGTGGTGGAGCATGACGAGGGGACCATCCGCGCCGCCGATCATATTGTGGATATCGGTCCCGGCGCCGGAGCCCACGGCGGCAAAATCGTGGCCCAGGGAACAGTGGATGAAATAATTGCCACCCCGGGCTCAATAACGGGCGATTACCTGGCCGGGCGGAAATTTATCCCTGTGCCGGCAGAGCGGCGCCGGCCGGGCGGGCGCAGCCTCTGGATCCGGGGCGCGCGGGAACATAATCTCAAGGATATTGACGTGGAGATACCCCTGGGGCTCTTTGTCTGCGTTTCGGGTGTCTCCGGATCCGGCAAGAGCACCCTGGTAAATGACATTCTCGCCCGCGCCCTGGCGCGGCGGCTGCACCGCTCCCGCGAAGTGCCCGGCGCTCACCGCGTCATCGAGGGCGTGGAGCAGCTGGACAAGGTCATCGTGGTGGACCAGTCTCCTATTGGGAGAACTCCGCGCTCCAATCCGGCCACCTACACGGGGCTCTTTGGAGATATCCGAGAGCTTTTTGCCAAGACCCCGGAAGCGCGCCGGCGCGGCTACCGCCCGGGCCGTTTCAGCTTTAACGTCAAAGGGGGCCGCTGCGAAGCCTGCCGCGGCGACGGCATTTTGCGCATCGAGATGCATTTTCTGCCCGATGTCTTTGTGCCTTGCGAAGTATGCCGGGGGCGGCGCTACAACCGCGAAACACTGGAGGTGCGCTACAAGGGCAAAAACATTGCCGATGTCCTGGCCATGACCGTCTCCGAGGCCCTCGATTTCTTCAGCGCAATCCCCAAGCTGCAGCGGCGGCTCCAGCTCATCGACGACGTGGGGCTTGGCTATATCCAGCTGGGGCAGCCGGCGACCACCTTATCCGGGGGAGAGGCCCAGCGGGTGAAGCTGGCTACCGAGCTTTCGAAGCGCAGCAACGGGCGAACCCTTTACATTCTCGATGAGCCCACTACGGGGCTGCACATGGCCGATATCAGCAAGCTGCTGCTGATTCTGGAACGGCTGGTCGATTCTGGAAATACGGTGATCGTAATCGAACATAACATGGATGTGCTCAAGCGGGCCGATTACCTCATCGACCTGGGCCCCGAAGGCGGCGAGGCCGGCGGACAGGTTGTCGCTGCGGGGACGCCTGAAGAAGTGGCGGCCTTAAACAGTTCCTATACCGGTTTCTGGCTGCGCCGGGTCCTGGGGCGGCCGGCAGAAAGAGCTTCAATAAATTAATTATCCTGGCGGGCAAAGCAGATTGCGGAGGAATCCGTGTATGGATATACTGTCCCGGCTTGCAGAAAAAGTGCGCCAGTTCCCAGATTCTCCCGGGGTCTACCTGATTAAAGATGCCGCGGGAGCAATTATCTATGTGGGCAAAGCGCGCTCCCTGCGGCAGCGGGTCCGCGCCTACCTTTCTAAAAATGGAGTTGAGCCGCCAAAGATAAGGGCGCTGCAAAGGCAGATGCGTGACATCGAGTTTATTGTCACCGATTCCGAAGTGGAAGCGCTCATTCTCGAATGCAACCTGATTAAAGAATACCGGCCCCGCTACAATGTGGACCTGAAAGATGACAAGGATTACCCCTGCCTGCGCCTGACCGGGGGTCTATACCCGAGGCTGGAATACCTGCGCCTTTCCCAGAAAGAAGGCCGCCGGCCTAAGAAAAGCCGCCGCCTGAAAGAGCAGCGCAAGGCCGAGGAAAGCGGCGCGCTCTATTTCGGCCCCTACACCGATGCCGGAGCGGTTCATGAGACCATGCGGCTGCTGGGAAAAATATTTCCCCTGCGGCGCTGCCGCCGCCATCTAACCGGCGAGCCTGCCGCGGAGCGGCCCTGCCTGAATTTCCAGATGAAGCGCTGCCTGGGTCCGTGCCGCGGCGCAGCGGAAGTTTCGGCGGAAGAGTATGCCCGCATGGTGGAGCAGGTGGTCCTCTTTCTTGAAGGGAGGCGCGGCTTTCTGGAGCGGCAGCTTGAAGAGAAGATGCGGCAGGCGGCACAGGAAGAGCGTTTTGAGGAGGCGGCCCGGCTGCGGGACCAGCTCCAGGCGGTCCGCCGGGTCACCGCGCAGCAGCAGAAAGTGCTCCTGCTGGAGCAGGCGGTAGACTGGGACATTCTTGCCCTGGCGCGGCAGGACGCTGCCGCAGCGGTGCATCTTTTTATTATCAGGGAAGGGAAGCTCATCCGCCGGGAGCATTTTTCCCTCGGTCCCGCCGCGGGAGAGGTTGATGACGGCGAGGCGCTGGGTGCATTTATCAAGTCATATTACAGCCGCGGGGCGCGTCCGCCGAAGGAGATTATCCTCTCGCACCAGCCCGATGACCGGGAAACTCTCGAGGAGTGGTTAAGAAGGCTGGCCGGAGGCAAGGTAAAGCTGACAGTGCCCCGGCGCGGTCCCCGCCGCCGGCTGGTGGATCTGGCCCTGCGCAATGCGGCGCTTAAGCTGCAGGAAGAAGGAGAGCGGCGGGAGCGGCAGGAGCTGCTGCCCCTGGAGGAGCTGGCGCGCCTGGCCGGGCTGGAGCAGGCGCCCCGCCGTATTGAAGGATACGATATTTCTCACCTCCATGGGGGCGAAGCGGTGGGGGTAATGGTAGTTTTCGAGCAAGGGCGCCCCTTCAAGGACGGCTACCGCCGCTTCCATCTCCGGAAAACTCCGCCGGGTGATGATTATGCCGCCATGAAGGAGGTGCTGCAGCGGCGGGCGGCGCGCAGCGGATGGCCCCGTCCCGATCTCATGCTCATCGACGGGGGGAAGGGGCAGCTAAATGCAGCCCGGGAAGCCCTGCGGCAGACAGATCTATCCGGTATGCCTCTGCTGGCCCTGGCTGAGAATCCGGATCGGATATTCCTGGAGGGGGAGAAAGCGCCGGTACTCCAGCCGGCGAACAGCCCCCTGCTGCAGTTCCTGCAGCGCATTCGCGACGAGGCACACCGCTTTGCCGTGGATTATCACCGCCGCCTGCGCAGGCAGAGCGCCACTCAATCCAGGCTGGAGGAGATACCCGGGATTGGCCCGCAGCGACGCGCCGCCTTGATGAAGCATTTTGGCAGCCTGGAGCGGCTCTACCGCGCCTCCGAGGAAGAGCTTGCCGCTGTTCCCGGCATCAGACGCGCCCTGGCCGAACGCATCTTCAGGAAGCTGCACAATTGAGAGGTGGGAAGTGAGAGGTTAGAGGTGAGAAAGGCAATAATTGAAATTTCAGCCGTAGGGGCGGGCTTCCACGCCCGCCCTCCGGGATTTCTCCCACCGCACGGCCTGCAATGGAGCATATGTTACATATGTTATAATAGAATAAATAGAGTGACCTGGGGGAGTTCCATGCGCTACCGGCTGCTGGCCATAGACCTGGATGAAACGCTGCTAAATGAAAACTCCCAGATATCGCCGCGCAGCAAGCGGGCCATCAGGGAGGCGGTCAACCGGGGGGTAATCATCACCATCTCTACCGGGCGGATGTACCGCACCAGCATACCATACGTAAGGGAGCTGGCTCTAAATACCGATTGGCCGATGATCAATTACCAGGGAGCTCTGATCAAAACCACCGAAAGCGGCGAAGTGCTTTATCACCGTCCCCTGGAAAACGAACTTGCCGTTGCCGCTGCCTCCGCTGCCGAAGCTTTCGGGGAAGAGGCCTGCGCCTATGTTGAAGAGCGCCTGTATATTAACCGGGAAAACCGCTACTCACTTTATTACCGCCAGAAGTATGATGTTACTGTCGAAGTGGTCGGCCCGCTTGATCTGTTCCTGGAGAAGCAGGGATGGAACCCGACGAAGATAACGGTTTTCAATTGGAATGGAAAATTTGAAAAAATCAAAGAGGCAGTGGAACCCTGTTACCGGGACAAAATAACCATGCTTGAGCCCTATCCCTTTTTTCTCGAATTTACCGACCGGAGGGCCACCAAGGGGCAGGCGCTGCAGCGGCTGACCCTGGAGCTCGGCATCCGCCGGGAAGAGATTATCGCCTTTGGCGACAGCAATAATGATATCGATATGATCCAGTATGCCGGGCTGGGGGTGGCGGTAGCCAATGCCGTTCCGGAAGTGCTGGAGGCAGCCGATCTTGTTACCGCCGCCAATACCGAAGACGGGGTCGCCAGGGTAATCGAAGAATATGTTCTCTGCCGCTAGCCCCGTCTGTTTTTACATCAGACCCTAGAGAGACGGGTGAAGTTATGAGCCTGGAAGATGCAATCCAGATTGTGCTAATAACCGGGCTTTCAGGAGCCGGTAAAAGTAATGCCATTAACTGTTTTGAAGACCTCGGTTATTTCTGTGTGGATAATTTACCGCCTGCCCTTATACCGAAGTTTGCCGATTTATGCCTCCATTCGGAAGGGAAGATCAGCAAGGTGGCCCTGGTTTGCGATATGCGCGGGGGGGCCTTTTTCGACCACCTTTTTGAGGCGCTCCAGGAGCTGGAGGAAAACGAGATAAACCACGAAATTCTCTTTCTCGAAGCCGGCGATGAAGTGCTGCTGCGCCGCTTTAAAGAGACAAGGCGGCGACATCCCCTCTCCAATAAGGGTAAGGGGCTGCTCGAGGCGATCCAGGCAGAGAGGCTGGCCTTGAGCGAGCTGAGAGGCAAAGCGGATATGATCATCGACACCTCTTCTTTATCGCCGCGGGATCTAAAAGAGAAAATTTACAAGATCTATGAACCGGGCCAGAGGGAAAGAAGTATGCCCATCATGCTGGTATCCTTCGGGTTTAAATACGGGCTGCCGCTTGATGCCGACCTGGTTTTTGATGTGCGTTTTTTGCCGAACCCGCATTACGTTGAACACCTGCGTCCCTTGACCGGAGAAGATCCCCGGGTCAAGGATTATCTCTGGCGGTGGATGGTCACGCACAAGTATATTCAGAAGCTGCAGGACCTCCTCGAGTTTTCCATTCCTTGCTATATTCGTGAAGGGAAAGCACAGCTGGTGGTAGCCCTCGGATGCACCGGGGGGAAGCACCGCTCCGTGGCGCTTGCTGCTGAACTCGGCCGGATCTTGGGCAATCGCTACCGAATCCAAATCGAGCACAGGGATATTGACAAGGTTTAGCCGCAGACCCCTTTTCCAAGGGGTAAAATAGAGGTGGACGTAATCAAAAGTCGCACTTTTATAGCCCGAATGTTATACTGGCTTTACCCGGGTTTGAAAATAAAGCGCTGGCTCCTGCTGGCTTTCTGCGGCCTGGGGGCGGCCTTTTTGGGCTTCCTCCTGCTCACAGGACCCGCTATCTTCCAATTTCTCAAAGCGCTGCTGCCGCTTTCCGGCAGTTTTAGATATTCACTTTATGGCATTTTACTTCTTTGCGTCGGGCTGCCGGCCTTGTTTTACGGTATTTACCGCGCCGTCCGGGCTGCGGGAGAAGCGCTGCTTTTCAAATCGAACTATTCTTTAATAGAAAAGATCTTTACCAGCCGCTATCTTGCCGACGGGCCGCGCCTGGTTGCAATCGGGGGCGGGACCGGCCTTTCCACCCTGCTGCGCGAGTTGAAAAATTACACCTCCAACCTTACCGCTGTGGTTACGGTAGCAGACGACGGGGGCAGTTCCGGCCGGCTGCGCCATGAACTGGGGATGCTTCCTCCAGGAGACATCCGCTCCTGCATTTTGGCCATGGCCGACACCGAGCCTCTCATGGAGAAGCTTTTCGAACACCGTTTTACAGGAGGCGCCGGCCTGGCCGGACATAATTTCGGAAATCTTTTTATTGCTGCCATGACCGAGATGTTTGGTTTTCAGGAGGCGGTTAAATTTTTTGGTAAAGTCCTGGCTATCCGCGGGCAGGTTTATCCGGTGACGCTGGATCTGGTGCAGTTGGAATCAGTGGATGAAAAGGGTGAAAAAATTCTGGGCGAATCAATTCATAACAGCCGCCGGGGTTCCTTAAGGAGCATTGCACTGGTTCCCTCCCCCTCCGCGGTAAAACCGCTTCCCGAGGTTTTAAGGGCAATTGCCGAAGCTGACGCTATTATCCTGGGGCCGGGAAGCCTTTTTACCAGTGTGATACCCAATTTGCTGGTGCCGGGCATGATTGAAGCGCTGGCGAGTTCACCGGCGCCGGTTTTCTATATCTGCAACGTGATGACCCAGCCTGGAGAGACTACCGGTTTTAGCGCCTCCGATCATCTCAGGACCCTGCTGGAGCATACGTCGCCGCAGCTGGTCGATTACGTTGTAGTAAATTCAGACCTGGCTGTTTCGCCGGCAGAGCTGAGGCCTTTCCGGGCCCGCGGGGCCGAACTGGTGCAGCCCGACTATCAAAATTTGCGCAAGCTCGTTCCCCGGATTATCAGCTACCCCCTAATCAACCGCCGGATGCCATCCCGCCATTACGGGCAAGACCTGGCCCGTTTGCTGATGGAGCGGATCCCAGAAAAGATGAAACGAGGCTGGAATTCATGGGAGAGCCGCTTTTTTCCACGGTCTCATCTTGTTTTAAAAAATAACGGAATGATGGATTGCCGAAAGGGGAGCTTTGATCGTGTCATTTACCCGGCAGGCAAAACTGGAGCTGGTCCGCCATGAAGAGAGAGCGTTCTGCTGCGGCCGTGCTGAACTGGCGGCGCTGCTGCTCTTGCGCGGCTATTTAACCATACGGGGCCGCGAGTACCTGTTAAGTATCGAGGTGGATCATATAGCCCTGGCCCGCCATCTCTTCTGCCTGTTTAAGGCGGCCGGTGCCGGATCAGCCGTGGTATTAAAAAAACATGAGCGGCGGCTGGGCAAAATATGCTATCCGGTTCAGGTAGCCGGGAGAAATAACATTACGTCCTTGCTGCATGAACTCGGTTTGAACAACGGCCCGGCACCGGATCGGCTGACCGGGCTGACCCCCCGGGTGCCCCCGCTGCGCTGCTGCCGGCGCTCTTTTCTCAGGGGAGCTTTTCTGGCTGGAGGATCGCTGAGCGCATCTGCCGGTTCAGGCTATCATCTTGAAATCAACTGCGGCTCGCGTGAACTAGCCATGGTCCTGCGCAGCTGCCTGGGCAAATTTAACATTCAGAGCTCAATCAGGCGGCGCCGGGGCAGCTTTTTCCTCTACCAGAAAAATTCAGAAGCAATTGCCGATTTTCTGCGGGTTATTGAAGCAGATAGCGCCCTTTTGCGGCTGGAAAGCGCCAGGGTGATCCGGAGCATGCGCAGCCAGATCAATCGCCTGGTCAATTGCGAAACAGCCAACCTGGAAAAGGTTGTAGCCACTGCACAGCAGCAGTTGGCCTTGATCGATCGGTTGGAGCGTCGTATAGGCCTGGAGAACCTTTCTCCGGCCCTGCGGGCGGCTGCGGAAATGCGGCGCCGTTATCCCGAAGCTTCGCTTAGAGAGCTGGGGCGGATGTTTGATCCGCCCTTGAGCAAGTCGGCAATGAATTACCGTTTCAGGCAGCTGTCATTACTGGCACAAAATGCCGATCAGGTTAAGAGCAATTCCGGTGAAAGGAAAGCATAAATATGTGTAGGGGAGCGAAGTTTCCGGTGTAAGAGCTCCGGAAGAGCGATGAAGCAGGGAAAAACTGAATTTATGTCGAATCAACAGCCTGAGGAGTGGCAGCAATGAGGCTGGACTATGAATTAAAAATTGAACAGAGCCAGAAGCTGATCATTACACCGGAGTTAAAGCTGGCGATCAACATTCTGCAATATTCCGCCATGGAGCTGCAGGACTTTATCCAGGAGGAACTCCTGAGCAATCCGGTGCTGGAAATAGGAGACAGCGACATGGACGGCGAGGAAGAGCCTTCGGAGAAACTCCCGGAAGATGATTTCCCCTGGGAGGAATATTTTCGGGATATGGACCTGGACATGGCGGGCTACATGCCGAACCCCGCAGGCAGGGATTGGAGCGAGTTCCCCACCGTTGACAATTACGCCGGCAGCCCGAGCACAATGATGGAAGAACTGCTTGGGCAGTTGCGTTTAATAGATCTTTCGCCGCGGCAGTACGGCATCGCCGCTTATCTCATCGGGAACCTGGAACCGGACGGCTATCTGCGCAGCGATCTGGACGAACTTGCCGATGCTCTCGGAGTGCCGGTAGAAGAGATGGAAATGGGACTCAGGATCGTGCAGGAACTGGAACCGCCGGGAATCGCCTCCCGCAATCTCCGGGAATGCCTGCTGCTGCAGCTTCAGGCCCTGGATAATCCCCCTCCGCTGGCGGTCAAGATTGTTGAACAATATCTTTCCTCCACTGCCGATGGCCGCTACCGGCAGATTGCGGCCCGGCTTGGCTGCGATATCACAGAAGTCCAGGATGCCGTTGATTTTATCCGCACTTTGAATCCCAAGCCAGGCTCCAGCTTCGGCGGCGCACCGGATACGCGCTATATCGTACCCGACATCATTGTGGAGAAAGTTGACGGCAAATATGTGATCGTGATGAACGACCAGCTTGCCCCCCAGTTGACAATTAGCCCTTTTTATCAAAGATTGATCCACAGCGGGATCGCCGATGAAAACCTTTCTAATTTTATCAAGAGCAAGCTTGAAAAAGCCGCCTGGCTCCTGCGCAGTATCGAGCAGCGGCGCCTGACCCTCTACCGGGTAGCGCAGAAAATTGTCGAGATTCAGCAGCCTTTCCTGGAGCACGGGATCAAACAGCTCAAGCCGCTTACCTTGAAAGATGTTGCCAGGGCCGTCGACCTCCATGAATCAACTGTCAGCCGCGCTACCGCGAATAAGTATATCCAAACACCGCGCGGCCTTTTTCCCTTGAAATTTTTCTTCTCCAGCGGCCTGACCGGCGTAGGGGGCGAAGATTATTCTTCACACAGTATCAAAAGTTACCTGCGCGAGTTGATTGAGCAGGAGGATCCGCAAAACCCTTTCAGCGATCAGCAGTTGACGGAGCTGCTTGAAGAAAAGGGAATCTTTATTTCCCGCCGCACTATTGCCAAATACCGCGAAGAGATGTCCATTCCCGCTTCTTACCGCCGACGGCGTCATTAGAAGTCGGAGGTTGGAAGTCAGAAGCCGGAGGGGATGACTTCAGGGACGCTGTGTTTGGAATTTCAAGTTTTCCATAACCCCAAGTTGACTTTTGGCCGTTTAAGTCTGTTTGTTCTCACTTCTAATCTCTCACTTCCCACTTCTTCTCACTTCTCATTGTTCACTTCTCACCTCTCATATTGCGTTTAAAGGTGGCTTTTGTGGTAGAATAATGGTTGCCAATGAAAATTAGCCCAAGGACGGTGAGCTGCAGATTGAAGCTTAGTGTAGCCGATGTTGAGGTGAAAGGAAAGAAGGTGCTCCTGCGGGTTGATTTTAATGTTCCCTTGGGAAACGGCCGGGTGAAAGACGACACCCGGATCCGGGCGGCTCTGCCGACAATAGTTGATTTGCTGCAAAGAGGAGCCCGCCTCATTCTGGTGTCCCACCTGGGGCGCCCCAAGGGAGAGGTCAGACCGGAGCTGCGTCTCGATCCCGTGGCCGAACGGCTGTCCGAACTGCTGGGCCGGACCGTGCGCAAGCTCGACCAGGTTGTCGGGCCGGAAGTAGAGAATGCGGTGAATCAGCTTGCAGACGGTGAAGCTTTGCTGCTGGAGAATGTCCGCTTTGAGAAGGGCGAAGAGAAAAACGATCCCGCTTTTGCGCGCCAGATGGCGCATCTGGCAGATCTGTTTGTTAACGATGCTTTTGGAACAGCTCACCGGGCCCATGCTTCCACTGCCGGGGTGGCGGAGCACATCCCCGCCGTGGCCGGTCTCCTGATGATTAAAGAAATTGAAAACTTGTCGAGCTGCCTGGAGCAGCCGGCCCGCCCCCTGGTAGCTATCCTGGGAGGGGCCAAGGTCTCCGATAAATTAAATATAATCCGCCGCTTCCTGGAGCTGGCAGATACACTGCTCATAGGAGGGGGTATGGCCAACACCTTTCTTGCAGCCATGGATTACCCCATGGGCGATTCCTTCTATGAAGAAGAGATGGTCGGGAGGGCCAGGGATATCCTCGAGGCCGCCGAGGAGAGCCGCTGCTGTCTCCAACTGCCCGTGGATCTGGCCATCACCCGGGAGCTGACGCCGGAGGCTGATTTCAAAGTGGTCCCTGCCGCTGGAACCCTTGAAGGCTGGAAGGCGGTCGATATCGGTCCGGAAACAGCTGCTTTCTACAGTGAGGCTGCCGCTGCCGCCGGGACTATTCTCTGGAACGGCCCGTTGGGGGTTTTTGAAACGCCCCCCTTTCACCGCGGCACCGAGGCGGTGGCCCGGGCTGTTGCCGGGAGCAGGGCTTTCTCTATTATCGGCGGGGGGGATATAGTGGCCGCCATTGAAGAATTTGGCCTTTCAGAGCAGATCAGCTTCATCTCCACCGGCGGTGGAGCTACCCTGGAGCTCTGGGAAGGGAAGGAGCTTCCCGGTATTGCCGTGTTGCAAGATAAAGAGGTCAAGTAAAGGAGTGGAGGTATTTTCACATGGGATTAATTATTGCCGCCAACTGGAAGATGCATAAGACAGCCTCAGAAGCAGCGGCCTTCTGCAGGGAGTTGAAACAACGGGAAAAAGATCTCCGGGGGGTAGAGATACTAATCTGCCCTCCTTTTACCGCGCTGGCTGCTGCTGCGGCCGCACTTGACGGCAGCGGCATCAAGCTGGGCGCGCAGAATATGTTCTGGGAGGAGCAGGGCGCCTATACCGGGGAGATTTCGCCGGCAATGCTGAAAGAGTTTGGTGTGAGCCATGTTATCATCGGACATTCCGAACGGCGCCATATCCTGGGAGAAGATGATGCCGCTGTCCGGAGAAAACTGGAGACAGCGCTAAACCATGGGTTTACACCGCTGCTCTGTATCGGAGAAAGGGAGGAAGAGCGCAACCGCGGTGAAACGAGCGACGTTTTGGAGCGGCAGCTCCGGGCGGCCCTGGAAGGGCTCAATCCGGGCGTTCTTAAGGACCTGGTTGTGGCCTATGAGCCGGTTTGGGCTATCGGGACAGGGCGGGCGGCTTCGCCGACTGATGCCGATAGCGCCGCCGGGCTGGTGCGCCAGGTGGTGGAAAAGCTTTTAGCAGGCGAATCGGCATCTGCCCCGCGGATACAATATGGCGGCAGCGTCAATGCAAGCAATATCGGCAGCTTTACCGCTCTTTCCTCCATCAGCGGAGCCCTGGTCGGAGGAGCCAGCCTGGAGGTTGATTCATTTACTGCGCTTATTCTTGCCGCCAAGGAGGCAGCCGGGTGCTGAATCCGATAGCGCTGGTAATTCTGGACGGATGGGGCTGCCGCAGCGAGGCCGACGGCAATGCTATTCTGCAGGCGCGCACGCCGCAGATGGATTTTTTTCAAAAGAGATTCTCCTGGTGCCGGCTTGATGCCGCCGGGGAAGCGGTAGGGCTGCCGGCAGGGCAGATGGGCAATTCGGAAGTGGGGCACCTTAATTTAGGAGCGGGGCGCATAGTGTACCAGGATCTCAGCCGCATTTCCCGCGCCATCCGGGACGCCACTTTTTTTGAAAACCCCGTTCTGCGGGAAGCGATGCACTGGTCCCGCCAGCATGGCAGCAGCGTTCACCTGGTCGGCTTGCTCTCCGATGGCGGTGTGCATAGTCATACCGATCATCTTGCCGCCCTGCTGGAGATGGCGGAGCAGCAGGGGGTAGAGCGTGTTTTTATCCACGCCATTCTCGACGGGAGAGATACGCCGCCCGCCAGCGCCAGGCCGCACCTGGAGAGTTACCATAAGCGCAGCCTGGAGCGGCAAAAGGGCTATATCGCTACCATCTGCGGGCGCTACTATGCCATGGATCGGGACAGGCGCTGGGAACGCACGGAGAAGGCTTACCGGGCCTATGTTTACGGCGAAGGCAGGTACTCCTCCGATCCGCTGCAAGCCCTGGAGGAGGCTTACAGCCGGGGCGAAACCGACGAGTTCATTCAGCCGGTGGTGATTACGGGCCGAGACGGGGAGCCGCTGGCGGCAATGCGGGAAAATGACAGCATCATCTTATTTAACTTTCGCCCCGATCGGGTTCGCCAGATCAGCCATGCCCTGGTTGACGATGAGTTTGCCTATTTTGAGCGCGGTCCGGCGGCGCCGCGGCTCCATGTGGTGAGCATGACCGAGTATGAGCGCAGCCTCCCCCTGCCTGTGGCTTTCCCGCCGGAGTACCTGGGAAATACCCTGGGTGAGCTCTACAGCGATGCCGGATGGCCCCAGCTGCGCATTGCCGAAACGGAGAAATATGCCCACGTTACCTTCTTCTTTAACGGGGGGCGCGAAAAACCCTTTCCGGGTGAGGAGCGGCTGCTAATCCCGTCGCCAAAAGTGGCTACCTACGACCTGCAGCCTGAGATGAGCTCTGCGGGGGTAGGCGAGGCGGCAGTGCGGGCCATCGTTGAAGGGCGCCACCGCCTGCTGGTGGTTAATTTTGCCAATGCGGACATGGTCGGCCATACGGGTATTCTGGAGGCGGCGGTGAAAGGTGTGGAGGCAGTGGACCGGCAACTCGGCTTAATTGCCAAGGCGGCGCTGAAACGGGGATGGCGGTTGATCATCTGCGGCGATCACGGCAATGCGGAGAAAATGATCGACGACAGAGGAGGCGCCTATACCGCCCATACGACCAGCCCCGTCCCCTGCATCCTTCTGGGAGCCGGCCAGGTGCGGTTGCGGCAAGACGGCTGCCTGGCTGATGTTGCCCCGACTGTCCTGCAGTTGGCCGGCCTGCCGCAGCCGTCAGAGATGACCGGGCGAAGCTTAATTGTTGCATAGTAAGTATCTGCGCTTTGTCTGGGAGCCATCGTGGGCGAAGCGCTGTCTCTGTAATCAAGGCCTCCCATTATTGTCCTCCTGGGCGCGGCGCTCATCCTGAGCATAGTACTTGTCATCCTGAGCTAAGCGAAGGATCTCTTTACCGCCCTGGCGGATGGAATAAAGATGATCAAAAAGGAGAGTTACACAATGAAAGAACAGATCGCGGAAGTTAGAGCGCGGGAAATCCTTGACTCGCGCGGCAACCCGACCCTCGAAGCGGAAGTTCTGCTGCAAGGGGGCTGGCGGGGACGGGCGGCAGTTCCCTCGGGCGCCTCTACGGGCGCCTTTGAAGCGGTGGAATTGCGGGATGGCGACAAGAAACGCTACCTGGGCAAGGGCGTGCTCAAAGCGGTGGACAATGTAAACGAGAAGATTGCCCCCGCCCTTCGCGGTTTAAGTGTTCTCGATCAGCGCCGTATTGATAGGCTAATGATCGAACTTGACGGGACCTCCAACAAGGGGGAGCTCGGAGCCAACGCCATTCTTGGCGTTTCCATGGCTGCGGCGCGCGCTGCGGCGGCGATGCTCTACCTGCCTCTCTACCGCTACCTGGGGGGCTTGCAGGGAGCAATGCTGCCGGTGCCTTTTATGAACATTCTCAACGGGGGGAAGCATGCGGACAATAATATTGATATCCAGGAATTCATGATCGTTCCCGCCGGAGCGGAGAGTTTCAGTCATGCCCTGCAGATGGGAACGGAGGTATTTCACCATCTGAAAAAGATCCTGGCATCCAGCGGCTTAAATACCGCTGTTGGCGACGAGGGCGGTTTCGCGCCGGATCTTGAATCCAATGCCGCTGCCCTGGAGGCAATAACTAAGGCCATCGAAGCTGCCGGATACCGTCCCGGGGAAGAGATCTTCCTGGCCCTTGATGTGGCGGCCACGGAGCTGCTTCACGAAGGACACTACCGTCTGGAAGGAGAGCTGTATACCGGCGAAGAGCTCATCGATTACTACAGCAGCCTTGCCCAGCGCTATCCCATCATCAGCATAGAAGACGGCCTCGGTGAAGAAGACTGGGCGGGCTGGACCAGGCTGACCGCTGAGCTGGGAGAGAGCTTGAAACTGGTCGGTGACGATCTCTTTGTGACCAATCCACGCCGTTTTGCCGCCGGAATTGAAAAAGGAGTTGGCAACGCCATTCTGATTAAGCTGAACCAGATCGGGACTCTCAGTGAAACGCTGGAAACGATTGCCCTGGCCCACCGCTCCAGCTACGGGGCGATTATCTCACACCGCTCCGGAGAGACTGACGACAGCTTTATTGCCGACCTGGCGGTGGCGGTAGGCGCGGGGATGATCAAAACCGGCGCTCCCTCCAGGGTGGATCGCGTGGCCAAGTATAACCAGCTGCTGCGCATCGAAGAATCGCTCGGTGAAAGCGGCCGCTTTGCCGGCCGGACGATACTGAACAAATAAATAAGCGCGCCCTTTTCTTATGTCCAGGGCAGGGTAAACCTTCCCGAGCAGAAGTGAGGCAACATATTTGCCGGTAATCGCTTTTTATGTTAGAATGAATGAGCTTTAGTTTAGAAGCGGGGGTGCCTGCATGCTGCTTTATGTGCTGATTGCGCTTTACATTCTCATATGCATCGGTTTGATCGCTTCGGTGTTGCTGCAGTCGGGCCGCAGCGCCAGCCTGGGGGTTATTGAGGGAGGCGCACAGAGCCTGTTCGGCAAGAAAAAGGGCCTGGATGAAATGCTTGCCCGGGTGACGACCGGACTGGCGATCGCCTTCATGCTTTTCACCATTGTACTGACGATTCTGAGATAATTTTGTCCTTATTTATTTATGGGTTGAATGGGGCTGCCCCAGGGGGGCGGTCCTTTTATTTTGGTCCGCCTAGGGGTATAATGTAGACAAGTTAGCATTAGAGTAAATTTATGGAGGAGAAATAGATGGAACGCGAAGAAGCTTTGCGCCTGGTCAATAAAGAGGTTAAAACAAAAAATTTGGTCAAGCATATGCTGGCGGTGGAGGCGGTAATGCGCCGTCTGGCCAAAGAACTGGAACAGGATGAAGATCTCTGGGCCCTGGCCGGACTGCTGCATGACCTCGATTATGACAAGACGGTGGATCAGCCTGAGCGGCACGGACTTCTCGGGGCGCAGATCCTGGTAGAGAAGGGCCTTCCCGCTGAGCTGGTTCACGCGGTAAAGGCGCATAACGAGATGCTTGGAGTGGAACGGCAAACGCTGCTCGATAAAGCGCTCTACGCCGCCGATCCGGTGACCGGGCTGCTGGTGGCCGCAGCCCTGATTCATCCTCAGAAAAAGCTGGCGGCGATTGATGTTGAGTTTGTAATGAACCGCTTTAAAGAGAAGAGCTTCGCCCGCGGTGCGGACCGGGGGCAGATTGAAAGCTGCAGCGAGCTGAATATGGACCTGGAGCGTTTCATCGCTCTGAGCCTTGAAGCAATGCAGTCAATTGCTGCAGATTTGGGGTTGTAGATACCCGGATGAAACATCAAATAAATAATTCATCTCCAGAGCTGCGTAGTAAAATAACGCAAATTCTTGACGAACATCGCCTGCCTTCATTAACGCTGCGGCAGCTCAGCAACTCCCTGGGGCTGCCGAAAGGTGAAGAAGCTTTACTGGCAAAGCAGCTAAAGGAGATGCTGGCCTGCGGCCTGCTGATCAAAATTGGGCGGAACCGCTACGGGCTGCCCCGGCGGCATGACTGCGTCACCGGGGTTTTGGCCGGAAGCAGGCGCGGCTACGCCTTTCTCAGGCCCGATTCCGGGGATGAGGATATTTTTATCAAACCCGGCGCTTTAAAGAGCGCCGTTCATGGAGACCGGGTGATGGTCCGCCTTGTCTCTCCCGGCGGCCGCCGCCGCAGTCCTGAAGGCGAAGTGGTGGCGATACTGGAACGCGGCTGCGAGCAGCTCATCGGGACGCTGGAGCGGCGCGGCAAAAGTTACTATGTCATTCCCGACGACAGCCGCTTCGGCCGGGCGGTAACCCTTACGCGTGGCTTTAAAGAAGCGCGCCGCGGGGATAAGGTTGTGGTGAAGATTGATTCCTGGCAGGAGGGGCACCGGCTCTCCCGGGGCCACCTGGTGGAGCGAATCGGGCATCCGGGCGCCCCGGGAACGGAGCAGCTCCTCTTTGACCGGCGCTACAATCTGTCCGGTGAATTCCCACCGCGGGTTTTAAAAGAGCTGGAGGCGCTTCCACCCGAAGAGGCAATCTCGCGGATCGCCTCCGAAGAGAAGCGCGCCGACCTGCGCAACCTCTTCATGGTGACTATTGACGGGGAATACGCCAAGGATTTTGATGATGCCGTATCACTGGAAGAGCTTCCGGAGGGCGGCTTCCGCCTGGGAGTGCATATAGCTGATGTCTCGCATTATGTCAGAGAAGGGAAATACATCGACCGGGAGGCGTTTGAGAGGGGCACCAGCACCTACCTGGTTGACCGGGCCGTGCATATGCTCCCGCCGCTGCTCTCGGAGAACCTCTGCAGCCTGAAGGCGGGAGAGGATCGCCTCGCGGTGAGCGTGCTGCTCGATCTCACTGCCGCGGGGGACCTGGGGAGCTACCGTTTTTTACCCAGCATCGTGCGGGTGGCACGGCGCCTGACTTACCCCCAGGTGGAGGCCTATCTTGCCGGTGAAGAGGAGCTTGACGGCGACGGGGCGAACCCCGGCGAGATGCTGGAGCAGATGGGCCGGCTGGCGGCGCTGCTGCGGCAGAAACGGCTGCGGCGCGGCGCTCTTGATCTCGACATTCCCGAACCGCAGTTTATTCTCAACGAAGACGGGAACGTCACCGGCGTGGAGCGGCACCGGCCGGGCCGTTCCGAATCGCTCATCGAAGAGTTCATGATCCTGGCCAATGAAGTGGTGGCGGCTCATTTCGCGCGGGAGCAGCTGCCCCTGATCTACCGGATCCACGCCGTGCCCGAGGAGGAGAAGCTGGCCGCGCTGCGCGAGATTCTTTTGAGGCTGGGTAATCAAACCGCCGCCGGGCTGCGCGAGTTCAAGCCGCACCACTTGAAGTTACTTCTGGAAAGGTCGCGCGGCGAGGCTGCAGAGGTTTTGATTCGCTACCTGGTGCTGCGCTCTCTGCCGCAGGCCCGCTACAGCACCGTCAACGAGGGCCACTTTGGGCTGGCCTCGCGCTTCTACTGCCATTTTACCGCTCCAATCCGGCGCTATCCCGACCTGGTCGTGCACCGGCTGTTGAAAGAATCGCTGGCACCGGGGGGGATCACCGAAAAGCGGCGCACCATTTTGCAGGCGCGGCTGCCGGCAATAGCCGCGCACGCTTCGGAAAGGGAGCGGGAGGCGATGGAGGCGGAGCGGGCCAGCGAAGATATTAAAAAGGCCGAATTCATGGAAGGCAAACTGGGAGAGGTATTTCCGGGAATCATCAACGGC
>FZPS01000164.1_pt95 | contig 105745 bp, 79 predicted proteins | sample 1817821 | NCBI WGS metagenome assembly FZPS01 (sample SAMEA104158645, study PRJEB21678) | metagenome | place: Germany | collected 2015-04-21
TAATTAGGTAGTGCATCTAAGTATTATGTGTCTTTGTATGAATTAGTGTGATTTAAACAATTACTTAACTCCCCTGCCATTTTCATGGCAATCATTACAGGAGACAAAATGAATATTGTTATGACTATCTTTGTATTTATAAGTTGTATTCATCTGTGTAACATCTATCTGGCAGTTAGAAATTGCCGGATGACATTTAATACAACTATTTTGAGCATTATTACTATGTGGTTCGTGACATACAGTGCAGCTCAGTCCTTCATGTACTCCTCGTGGGGTACGATCATCTCCGGTACCTGCTTCATGTCTTGAATTAGGTGCATGGCACTGAATGCAGTTGCGCATTATCGGATCGTCAGAAACAACCACCATCAAAGAATCATCATATATATTATATGCGGGCAGTAAATCTACAGTGTAATTCTCTTTTTCAGAGCGAACATAAAAACTGAGTCCGGGGCTATGTAACGGAATTGTTCTTAAAGAGTCCCAGTAGTAATTTTCTGTTAGAATGGAGCTTGTCAGATCCCCATCTGTATGAATCATATGGCATGCCATACATGGAATAGTAGGGAGATCATTTCTGTTTGCATTAACCAATTGCCATGGACCATCCATGGAAATCGGTTCTACCAGGTCAGCTACGGTTCCCTCGAAATACATACCATGACACCTTAAACAATCATAATTTAATAGTTCATTACTGTTTTGTATACTATCTAAAAGAATATACCCATATGTTGCAGAGTGTCCTCCAGATTCCCATTTAGCATATTCTGATGAGTGACACCTTCTACAATTGTTCATTACTTCCAGAATTTGTGATTCTCCCATTATTATGTTATCAGTATTAATCCCACGAATATGATTTACAAACATCATTGATTTCTCTTTTATACTATGTACACCGTTACTCAATGCAGTTCCATGACACTCTTTGCATAATAATTCACGATGAGCTGAATTGGCTAAAACATGAACAGAATTCGATATTTCATGGCAAACAGCACAGGTTTGTTCTGCAGGAGCCGAATTCCAGTAGGCATAGAAAGGACTTATTGCAAGAAAACCAACAATTAAAACAATTATGAAAATTTTGAGTGCTTTAACCAGTTTATTTGATGTCTTCATATCTTGGAGATCTTAGTGCTTACATTATTTAGATCTTTAGTTTTATCATTTAAATCGATTACCTTTGTTCCATTCGGATGCGATATAACCTCCTATACGATAACCTAAAGCCATAATAGTCAAAACAGGATTAAACCCACCGTTTGTTACATGTAAACTGCCATCAGCAACAAATACATTAGGAACATTGTGAACTCGCCCATATTTATCGCAAACTGATGTCTTTGGGTCATTTCCCATTCTACAGGTACCGGCTTGATGTTGTCCTCCCGAAGCAGGGCGTGGACCTTTTGTTACACCAGTTTTCCATACAAAAGATGCTCCTGCTTCTAACAGCCATTTTTCTGCTTTATCTGCCATAAATGCTGTTCCTTCATCATCTTTTACGCTCATATTGCCTGAAATTTTGCATACAGGAATTCCCCAGTAATCTTTTACATGATGTGAAACTTCAACTCTTGACTCAAAAGATGGTATTTCCTGATAAGGTCCAATAACTTGTCCTACTCGCTTGAAATTGATTCTCTGAAAATCTTTATGATCTTTACCCCATGAAGGTGAATTGGGCGGCCTTATTCCACTAAAAAGATATGGGAGTCGGTTAAACTCGTTGCACAAAACTCCACCACCAATAATCCCGGGGTTATAGTGATTGAAATCACATATTGCTAATGATGCTCCAGGTCCTCGATCATCATAAATATCCTCTTCAAACAGACCATACGCTCCCGCATAAGCATGCCCTTGCAGGTTTCTACCCACCCAGTCATGTTCGTTTCCAATTCCTGCTGGAAAAAATTTAGATTTGGAGTTAAGCAACAGTCTGGCTGTTTCTGTAGCAGAAGAAGAAACAACTACAATATCAGCTGTCTGAGTTTGCTTCCTTTTTTTCTCATCAAAGTAACTAACTCCGGTTACTTTTCCATTATTGTCAACAAGAATCTCACTAACCATGCAATGAGTTCTAAGTTCACAATTCTTAGTCTTAAGTGCAATCGGTATAACTGTGTTATGTGTGCCGTTTTTAGCATTAACTGGACAGGCAAAGCCAACGCAAGACCGTATTCTGTAGCACTGCGGGCGTCCGCCAAAAGGAATTGAATTTCTTAACATTGGAATAGGGAAAGGATGATACCCTAATCTTCGTGCAGCCGCCTCTAATATTTTTGCCTCTTTATTATGCTCGAAGGGTGGCATAGGTTGTGGCTTTTTTCTGGGAGGAGCGAACGGATTTAAACTATCATCACCTGCAACACCAATTTCCCACTCAGCTTTTTCGTAACATGGTTCAAGGTCTTCATAAGAAATAGGCCAGTCATCTATAGAGGAGCCCTCTACATGTCCGTAAGTAGATTTCATTCTAAAGTCTTCGGACATAAATCTCCATGCCATGGCGCCATAGCTTACAGTCCCTGAACCAACACATGCCGCATTATTTTCATATCTCCAGTCATTAGGTAATACAATGATCTCTTTTCCATCTGGTAGTACCCTTACTCTTCTGTTCCGATCATTATCAGGTCCATATGCATTTCCAAGCAAAGTAGTGCGCTGTGAAAAAATCTCATCATGATCGTGATCATCAAAAGAGGCCCAACCACCTCTTTCGAACAAGACTACCGTCAAGCCCGCAACACTAAGCTCTTTAGCTACAACACCACCACCGGCACCAGCTCCGACTACCACAGCATTTACGTGACTGTTTTTCATACGATTAACACTATTAGTCTTTAATTATTTCGAATAGGACTCGCTTATCGTGTCATGATAAGTTGTGTTTATTTCTGCCTTGTATAGTAGGAATATCTAAACCAATCATCCTGTAACTCACATACATATAGTTGCCTCCGTGTCTTGGACTTCCATAATACCCTGCCATGGTATGACTTCTAATCAACTCAAAAAATGACCTGTCAGCACCTTTTTTCCAAACCCTTTCATTGTCATTCCAGAAGTTATCATTGTTTCCAGTATTTTTACTCTCAATATCACTGAAAGTCCCTCTTTCCATCTCTTTTAAGAATTCAGTCTGTTCACACCATGACAACTCCTCAAACTTTTTCCCATAAATGTTTTGACAGGTAACAATAATGGAATTCAACCCCGATCTGTAATCCGTTTTAAATCTTGAAAAGGGACCAACCAGTTGTTTATCAATGAAATTAGTCACTCCCGCATCCTTAGCACCTAGCCATTCATCTGTAGGTATAATTTGTTCTACAATTGCATCTGTAAGCGTAGCCTCTTCCTCGGAAAAAAACCTGTATTGAGGTTCATAAGAAAATTTGCATTGGTTGAAAAATAGCAGACTTCCAATGCTCAGCGAAAAAGCTTTTGCAAATTCTCTTCTGGATATGTTTTTAGATGACATTAGAATATTTTATTTCATTAGCAACTATTCTTTTTGTATTATTTGATTTAATTGTCAATGCTGCTGAAGGATATTTAATAGTTTTCTATCCAGTTTATGTCCATACCAATCTTCATAGTCTACATCTTTTCTTTCTGAATCCAATAGTCCAAAACTACCTCTGAAGTTCCATAAACCCCAACCAATATTATGCGAAGTAAGAATATCTAGCTGATCCCCAAACCAGGCAAGAAAAATATCATGAGGTGTTTCTTTATAACAGCCGCACTCACCACAATGAACTCCTACGCCTTGGTTAACCAGATCTATCCATGGTTGATAAAATTCTTCTAGTACCTGTCTGTTAAACTTCTCACCATTTATAACACCTGGCCATACAGGCCTGGGTGCATCATCCGGATTCTTCCATACCCAACTGGCGCGATAGTGGGATACATAATGAGGAAAATAGCCCCTGCAGCTCTGTCCAATAGGGAGATCCATAAGTTCAGGAATTACAAGATTGCCACCATGATTGCCATCAGCAATTACCAATCTGTCAGCATTATACTTGTGAATTACTTCCAGACATCCTTTGGCAATTTTTCGATAAATTTCACCCGGTATTGGTGTTGAAGGAGAAAACTGATCATTCATATCCTCCTTAAAACAGGGTTCATTCACCAAGTCAAAACTCAACAGTTTTGGCGAGATGTTCTTGAATCGCTTAGCCCACATATCCCAATGCTGATAAAATGCCTGCTGTGCTTCATTATCTAACCATAAGTTAAATGGTTCATGGAAATGTGCATTTATGCAAAAACCGGGTGCACGGTGCAAATTCAGGCTTACATGCAAATTATACTTATTGGCAGCATAAACAACCTTTTCAATTGCCTCAATAGCCTCCTCTCTGAAATCAACCGTCTCTTCAGGATAGATATTTCTTCCTATTGCGGGATCATAATTAAGATAACATGGATATGCAATAGGAATGCGTACAAAGTCGAATCCCCAGTCAGCCATCCACTTAAAATCCTGTTCAGTAGCTAAGAATTTTTCTTTATCAGAGATATATCGGTCAACAGTGAAAAAATCTAAAATATTAAATCCTCTCCATAGGGGAAGTTTATTGCCTATAGTTTGATTAGCAGGCGTTAATCCCGGCATTGAGAAGATATCAGAGCGACTTCCCATTGCAATCATACCTGTTCCAATTGCTGTAGTTTTTAAAAATGCGCGACGTTTCATGTAGTATGATATTAGCTTTTTAGTATTTGTTTCAAATTTACATGTAAAATGATTGAATTTCAATAAATAACTTAACACCAGTAAAAGTAATTAATTTATCTCTAAATTGAATAAATTAACATAAAAAGTGTTAGTTATTTATGTTTGAATAGATCAGCCAAAGAAATCCACGAAAACTGTGCTGAATAGCTGAATGTTCTAAGTCCTGATACCCTCACATCATCCCTGTTATCATAGTTGTCTTCTGCAATCATATTTGGTTTCCACCCTACAAGATGATCCATTGGCAAAAATCCATCCTTATAATAGTTGTCATATGCAAAGTTAAGAGTCTTTGAGAAAGCGTCTATATAGTAAGATGTATCATATATCGAGTTGGTATATATTTCTACCCATGCACGAAGCAGGCAGGCATCAAATTCCGCTTTACCTGTTTTGTTTTGAGGAAAAGAGTAATAGTCATCTTTAATTTGCGAATCAGTGAAAAATTTAAAAGATGCATCAGCTAATGCAACTAAATCTTCGTAGTATTTTTTCTTTTTCTCAGGATCATCAGAAACTCTATATAAATCTGCAACTCCGGATAGTGTAGAGCCTGAGTTGTAAGAGTATGCTGTTCTGTCAAGATTGCCATTTGAGATAGTTGTTCTTAAACCTTTATTTGGTCCTGAATCAGGAACTGTAGTTTTGCAACCAATCATATCACCATAAACATTGTCTTCACGTAAAAAAGTGTTGTTAACGAAGTCATATATCTTCTCAGCATACATCATATAATAGTCACTCTTTAGCATTGATTCAGAAGTAACCCTGTTAGTATTATAATCACCTCTAACAAGAAAGTCAATTTTATCAGGCGACTCACTGTATATTTCAGATAACCAGACCAATGGAGAAATAAGCGGACTGTTAGAACATGTATGTTTGCTGGTATAACCAGGTCCCCAGGTAATTCCTCCCCATTCTTCACCGTTTGGTTTCTTACTTTGATCCCAACCATCCAGACAGTAGGCTGTAAGATATTCAGAATAATCAAGATACCATTTTCTACGCTCTTTATTTGTAGCTAATGCATCCCCGGAAAGACTCACTGCTTCTTTTTCGAGTATAGAATATATTTCAAGGAAACATCTGATGAGCCACATCTGATCATCATACACATTCAGACGTCCACTTACATTATGGTTTTGTGGATCAATCTTTTCCTGTCTGTGAACACCAATAATATTTTCCCATCTGACCTCAGACTGAGTTGAAGAAGTAACTATTGCGTACCCTTTATAATAATCAAGGTTAATTGTAGAAGCATCCCAAACAAGCTGTTCGTAATGATCAAAAAGTTTCTGGTATTCCGGATCAGCACCAGGAATATCTTTAACCTTTTGCAGACTCTTCATTGCGGTCATCAACATCTCTATAATATTTGTGTATTCGTAGCAGTTGTAGCTATTGCCCACCGTTTCACCTGTATAAATGTTGTATTTTGGACGAGGGTTTATTGTCCTGTTGTTTTTCCATTCTTCATAACTTGTGTACTTCCAAATTGTATTATTGGCGATATCCAAAGCTCTATGCAAATTTTCAAAATCTTTAGAAAAGCTGTGCAACGATAAAATCAAACCTATTAATAAAAGTACCAGATATTTTTTCATAATTATATTTTTAATATTGACCATCTAATTTCAACAAAATCACCATCCTGCTTTAGATTGTAAAGCAGCGCCTGTTCTCGGGATGATAACTTTTTCCTTAAATATAGGTAAGATTGGATCAATAAGATCTATAAAAACTCCTTTAAGTACTAATGTTTTATAAATATGAACAAACGTTTATAGAATTAATTAAACAATGCATTGAAATTTTTATATCCTTATACCAATTCATAGATATATAACAGACTGTAAAATTAAGTATATTATTTATTAAACCTAATACAAATAAAGCTTTAGTTAATTATTTTCAGCAGATGATACTTACTAAAGTATATATGTTTATTTGAAAAATACCAAGTCTTAGGCATCCTCAATAAATTATGATGTTGATAAGAAGAAAGTATGAGGAGGATATGAAGTGGATATAGACTTGATACGGCCAAAGTTCATATTAAGTACGACTGATGTTACGGACAAAAAGTGTAAAAATGTTTACATTTGCACTTTTTTATGTATAATAATAGAGAATATCCAAAAAAGCGTAAAAAAACACTTTCGTCAGTAGTTTCGAAATGTTTCGATATGTGTTTTTTTATCTGTCGTAAGGCGTAAGATAGACTTCAATTTTTTTATTTCTTAAATCTGCTACTAAATGAGAGGGTGTATCTTCATCGGTAACTACAGCTTTCAAGTCTGTAACTTTAGAAATAAATGCGAAACTTCTTTTGTTGAATTTAGAGGAGTCGAATACGGCAATTGTTTCTTTTGCCATTGTTATCATAGTTTGATTGATATTGGCTTCTTCTATATTAGGTGTAGAAATACCCTCTTCAATATTGAAGCTGTCAACACCCAGAAATAGTTTATCACAATAAATAACTTTCAAAACAGACTCTGCAAGAGGCCCCACAGTGGATAAAGAGGATCCGCGGAGATATCCACCAAGCAATATCACATCAAAACGATTATATTTCGAAACCTCTAATGCTATATCTATAGCGTTTGTTACTATTGTCAACTTTTGAAACCTGTGTAGATTCTTGGCTATCTCCATGGTTGTAGTGCCGGAGTCTATTATTATTGTCTCGTTTTCGTTTATAAGAGTGGCAGCCATTTTGCCAATTGCTTTCTTTTGTTTGTGATGGAAAAGCCTTTTGGATTCAATGTGTACGTCATTTCCATCTATATTGGCAGTTGGTATTTTTATTGCACCACCACGTACTCTGAAAAGTAAATTGCGTTTTTTAAGCACTTCCAGATCCTTTCGGATTGTTACCTCAGATAGCGAGTATCTTTTACAAAGTTCTTCAACCGTAACGCGATTGTGCTGGTTAATTAATTGAATTATATCTGCTCTTCTTTCGTTTGTTGAGAAATTTTCCATAATATGACTTTTTACACTTACAAATGTAGTGTTTTAATTGAATAAACGAAATGTAGCGAAAGGGTATTTTATTCAAAAGTTTATTTCGAAATGTTTCGAAACGGAAAAGCTTCTTCCATGAATAAGTTAAAAGCTTGAAAAAGAACATAATAGCTTTTAAGTGATGTAGAACATGTTATAAAGCATATATTATTAAAGTTTCGGATGTTTCGATTGTGTTATGTTTGTAACAAAGTTAAACATTTAGAATAAAAAAATTAAGTAAATATGGGATTTGTAAATAGTAACACATACCGTGAAATATTTCATCAGCCGGAGATGTGGAGACAAACATACTGATTATCAGACTGAGGATATGCTTAGAAAACTGGTTGAAGGTCACTTTTGTATATTAAAGGTTGGTCCATGGTTAACATATGCTTACCGTGAAGCCTTACTGTCACTTGAGGCTATGGAGGTTGAATTATTGGGTGCAGATGATCCAAACCTATCAAGGTTGAGTGAAATCCTGGAAAAGACAATGATCAACGAGCCAAAATACTGGGAACCATACTATCATGGAGATGATAAACAAAAAGCTTTTAAAAGAAAATATAGTTTTTCAGATAGGGTTAGATATTACTGGCCAGTAAAGGATATAGAAGAGGCAAAAAAGAGGTTGTTCAATAATCTAAGTGAAATAGAAATTCCATTATCGCTTTTGAGTCAATATATGCCTGCTCAGTTTTATCAGGTATGTAAAGGTTCAATAAAAGCTAATCCAACTGACCTGGTTCATAGTCATATAAATACGGTAACAGGTATATATTCACGAGCTTGCGGTTTATCAGATTAAAAAGAAAACATTGATGATTGATAGCTAAATGATGAAAGTGAGCAATTGAATACTTGTTCTCTCGTTAACTGACTAAGTTGGAAGTTGTTGGTCCGAAAAAAGGAACAGTTCAGTCTTGGGACAAAGTGTATAGCATTGAAATAGAAAAAGCTTTGGGTGATATCTCAATTGATGACTTTGATATGTTAATTATACCAGGAGGTAGTTCACCGGCAAAAATGAGAGAGATACCTGAAGTTGTGGATTTCACAATTAATTTCTACAATACTGGTAAAACGGTGGCCTCGATATGTCATGGACCTCAGTTGCTTGCAGCAACCGGAATACTTAATGGTGTGAATGCAACTGGTGTAAGTGATATTCAGGAAGAGCTGGAAGCAGCCGGGGCCTTTTATATAAACGAAGCAGTTGTAGTGGATAATAATCTTATTACCTCAAGAGATCCTGATGACATACCATCATTTATTGTTGCAGTAGCAGATGCTGTAATCAACCAAAAATGACCAACAATGTAAATTTAATGCCAATCATTAGCTGTAATCAATTTAAATGAGTCTTTTTTTAAGGAATAAATTGATTATTTTTGCAGCAGGTGCTTTATTTGATTTAAGCTGAATTATATGAGGAATATATCTATACCAACCATTTTCTTCTTTTTAACTACAGTTATACTAGGTTTTGCTCTTCTTATCAATAACAATAAGAGGGCAGATTATCCTGGATATAGCAGCTCCACAATTATGAACCGAATTACTCATATACAAGAGTTGGCACTGGTTAAACATAATTACACGGGAGTAATTAGCTACAAAGACTATATGAAGTTCCTCAATATCAATATTCCACTAACAGATAAGTATTTTCTTTTAAAGTATAATGGATACCTAAAAGCGGGTGTAGATTTCAGTCGTGTAAAGATTGATGTTCAAAATGATTCTACTATACATGTATCAATACCGAAGCCTAAGATTTTAGACACTGTTATTGATGAGAAGTCAGTTGAGGTATTCAATGAAAGTGAGAATGCTTTTAATCCCATAAAAATTTCTGATTATAATGAAGCGCTTACAAGAGAAAAGAATAACATGATAAAAGATGCTATCGATCAGGGAATTTTGTCAGATGCTACAGAGCAGGCAAAAATTGTGCTGAGAACAATGCTTGAAGAAATGGGATTTTCTCAAATATATATTACTGAAGAATTAATCATACCACAAATACATTAATATGAGGTTTACTTTCCGTTTATATTTCTACTGGGTATCAATATTTCTAATATTTTATGCCGGAGTATTGGGCTTAATGTCGCTTTTCTGGGGACTAAACATGAATTTTTGGCAAATTTTATTAGTCTTCGCAATTGTTGGTATGCTACCTCCTGCTATTTTGACAGCTTACTTTTATAAACGTTTGAATTACATGGAGTCGGATAATATTGATCCACCACAATTTACTGGTCAAAGAGAAGCTACTTATAAATATAATGGTCGTACTAAATACCCTTTTGATGAAATATTACAACGAATCGACAGACAATGGATTATCTCTTATTCAGACAGGAAAAACTGTGTTTTAAAATTTAGAACTGATGCAAGAATGAGATCCTGGGGGTTTGGCGGTTATATTAAGATGGATGAAAATGAAAATCTTTTGGTCATCATATACCCAATGTTCCCAAAATATAAGAGAGAGAGGATTATGGTAGACCAGTTATTCCTTATCATGAAAAATGTTCTTGGTGTCTAAATCAATTTATTGAAGTGGGTTGTATCCCTCACAATATTGTATCACTACTTCATTTACAAATTTCAGGAAATCATTGTGTTGCTCCTTACTTATCATTTCAGGATAGCTTAAGATTAGCAACTCCTGTTTTTGACCTTCTATTCTATATGGTAAATGAACAAACCTGTATGGAGTTAGTGTATAGCCAGCGCGCTCGTAAAACTGTAACCTCCTAACAGAAAGTTCATTGTTCAGAGGATCAATCTCAAGAATAATAGTATGTTCTGAATCACGTAAATGTCGAAGAAGCTGAGAACCATAGCCATGGCCACGAAGTTCCGGATTAACCGCCAGATGTTCAAGATAACGATACGACTCCCATTCCCAGAAGAACATTATACCAATAAGTTGTTGGCCTTCCCATGCAGATAATGGAAAAAAACGCTCATCCTCAAATGCTCGTAGATGATCATTCTTTTTTCTACGTTCTGCATCAGGAAAGCTTTTTTCATACAACTCCCATACTTTGTCCCATCGCTCTTTATCGTCGATCTCAATCCTTAAGTAATCCATTATTCTATTTAAAAGGTTTTACAACAAAGTTAGTAAAATCCATAAAAAGATAAAAAGTAAATTTGTCTCTTCTTTTTTACTCTTAAATATCACAGGTACCGTCAATTGAACAGGATTTACCTTTTATAACTTCAGTCTCAGCAACTTTATTGGTGCGATTTTTCCATGCTTTATACGATTTGTACAAAACATCAAGAAACAACTGAACAGGTTCTGAACCTACAATAGCCTGTCTTCTGTCCATCAGAAATGTTGGAACAGTATCAAATCCAAGATTAGCTGCTTCCTGCATATCCTGTTTTATTTCATATTTATAATCATCACTATCAAGCATCTCAATTATCTCATTTTTGCTTAATCCAGCCTCTGCTCCTATTGTTAAAAGCAGATTTCTGTCGCTGTAATCCTTTGCTTCTTCGAAATATGCTTTAGATAATTTATTCAGAACAATAGAATCAACTCCTTTTTTTGATGCTAATTTTATAAGTCGGTGTGCATCACGAGTATTTGCTGCTATTGCATTTTCCAGATTAAAAACAACACCTGCTTCATCTGAAAGTTTTCTTAATGAGTTGTACATACTTTTAATTCCTTCCGCAGGATAACCTGCTTGATAAATTAAATATTCCTCAACAGGTATTCCATTACCATTATCCGGCAGACTGGTGTCAAGTTGAAAAGCTTTCCATTCTAGTTCTACTTCATCTGCATGTTCAAACTGTTTTAATGCTTTCTCATAATGTATTTTACCAATATAGCAGTATGGACACATAATATCAGTCCAAACTTCAATTTTCATTTTATTTGATTCCATTTCAATTTCTTTTTATACAATCACTTTAAACAAGCCGAACCTGATTTTGTTTAAAGTTATTATGGTCTTATATGAAACATTATAACTAGAAATAAAAATAATTTAATCGTCCTAAATACAAACAAAAAAAGAAGAATATTTGTTATAATAATATCATTGGTTTTGCATTATATAAACTTATCAATTTTCCCAAATAGTGCATAATCTTTACTACAGATAAAGGACACTCGTGGTCCACTTTATGAAGAAACTTTAATTAAGGTGATAAAAAATGATAAACCATAACTAATTATATGCCTATGTAAATAAATATTTGATTCTCTGCAGGAAGAGGGTAATTTTTTATAGCTGAAAAATTATCATGTGTATAGTAACTTTTAATATACTAATTAAAAAAACATTAAATGAATAAATCCATATTTTTGACCGTTATGCTTGTAATGACTCAAATGCTATTTAATATAAGCATTAGTTTTGCAGACAGTAATGTTAATAATAAGCTGTCTTCAAACTCGGGAGTCTTAGCAATTGATGAAACTGTAACAGCAATCAATCAACAAAGTAAGCTGATATCAGGAAGGGTACTTGATGAGCATGGTATTGCTGTAATTGGTGCAAATATAATTGAGAATGGAACAACAAATGGAACTGTTACTGATGTTGATGGTAATTTTCAGTTAGAGGTTGCAGATGGCGCTGTAATAACAATTTCATATATTGGATATTTAGATAAACAGGTAAATACAGCTGGAATAAGTACATTTAACATAGTTCTGATAGAAGACACACAAACATTGGATGAACTTGTTGTTGTAGGTTATGGAACTATGAGAAAGTCAGATGTAACAGGATCTATTTCAACAGCAAAGGGTAGTGATATCATAAAAAACCAATCATTTAATGCACTAGAAGGACTAAAAGGTAAGGCTGCCGGTGTAAACATTTTCTCAAATACAGGTCAGCCAGGTGGCGAGATGAGAGTAATTATCAGAGGTATCTCTACTATTAATGCATCAGCCAGTCCTCTTTACGTTGTAGATGGTGTTGTAATGTCCAATTTCCAGTTCTTAAACCCTAATGATATCGAGTCTATTGAAGTATTGAAGGATGCTTCTTCTGCCGCTATCTATGGTGCTCGTGGAGCAAATGGAGTGATTCTTGTTACCACTAAAAGAGGCGGAAACACTGGCAGTCGTGCGCGTGTATCATACGATGGTTCATTGTCAATAAGTGAAATGGCAAGATACATGGATGTAATGGATGCCAATGAATGGATGAGTACATTTAAGCAGGGACTGGAAAATGCAAATGCATGGCAAAACAGAAACTTTACTACAGATCTTTCGCAAATATTTACTGATGAACGAATTTTTAATTCTGATGGGACTCCAAAGTATGATACAAATTGGCAGAAAGAAGCCTCAAGGACTTCATTGTCTCAAAATCATCAGGTAAGTATACAACGCGGAGATGGCGATCATTCTGTGGGTGCATTTATTAATTATACTGATCAGCAAGGTATATTACATAACACTTATTTTAAAAGAATAAATGCAAAATTGGCATATGATGACAAACCTACTTCATGGTTATCAACCGGAGTTAATCTGCTCGTAAATCACTCATGGGGTAATAGAACATCAGATAACCCATATGGTCAGGGTGCACTACGTACTATGATAGAGTTATTACCGTTTTTGCCTGTTATGCTGGATGGTCAGTATGCACAAACAAATAGTTTCAGGACTGATGCTATTTTACGTGATCAGAATAATCCTTCAGGTGGAATGCAGGGATTCAGCCCCGAGGGTGTTGGTAACCCTGTAGAGCTGTTAAAGCGTATGGAAGCAAAACAATATAGAACCCAGATTTTTGGTAATGCGGCTCTTACATTCCATTTAGCAGAAGGATTGGATTTGAAAACACAGTTTGGTGTTGACTATCAGAACAATCGAAATGCAAACTATACTCCATTTACGCCACGACCACTTATTAATCAAAGTTCAACCGGTAGAGCGGAAGGGAATAACTCTAATACGCTATATTGGCAGGAAGAAACTTATCTGACTTACAACAGACTTATTGGAAGTCATTCTGTTAATGCAATGGGTGGAGTATCTTGGCAGGAAAGAACTTATACATACTTTAGTGCAGTTGGGAGTAACTTTTCAGATGATTTTTATGGGTACTACAATTTAGGTAAAGGATCTGACAGACCTTCTGTAGGAAATGACCACGATAAATGGTCAATGAATTCATTTTTTGCCAGATTAGCATATTCATACGATAATAAGTATTTAGCGACGGTTACAAGCAGATGGGATGGATCATCAAAATTTGGTGCAAACAATAAGTATTCATGGTTCCCATCGATTGGTCTGGGATGGCTGATGACAAATGAAGATTTCTTATCAGGAAATGCTGTAATAAGTCGCTTGAAACCACATACATCATTTGGTGTAACCGGGAACTCTGAAATTGGAACTTATGCTTCACTTGCTACAATAGGACAGTCAACTACAATTATAGGTGAGTCTCTCCAAACAGTATCATATACTCAACGTATGCCTAATCCTGACTTGAAATGGGAGAAGACAAATCAGTGGGACATTGGTGTGGATCTGGGACTTTTTAATGATAGATTAAATATTGAAGCTTCATATTACTATAAGTATACTACCGACCTCCTTTTAAGTCGTCCTATACCAAGATCAACTGGTTTTTCTTCGATTACCAGTAATATTGGAGAGGTTTCAAACAGAGGGTTCGACCTTTTAGTAAATGCATACCCTGTTGAAACGAGTGATTTCAGTTGGAATAGTATGCTTAACTTAAGTTTCAATAAGAATAGAGTAGAGAAGCTTGATGAGAGTTCATCAGTAGACCAGGTAACAGGAAAACGTCAGATACTACTTGATGGATTTGTTGGTTATGATATGCTTATTCGTGAAGGTGAAGAGTTATCTTCATTCTATGGTTACAGACGTGTAGGTATCTACGATGGGGTAGAGGCTAACTGGGATAGAGAAACAATGAATGTACCTTCAACTATAGGTGAAAAAGTAACATATAAAGAAAGAGAAATTCTTGGCAATGGTTTACCTGATTGGATGGGCTCCTTTATTAATACATTCAATTATAAAGGATTCGATCTGACTGTAGATCTTCAGTTCTCCTGGGGAGCTGATATTATGCAAGAATTTTTCCACTCTTCTGAGGGACGATTCTTAACAAGTGGAATAGATCGTTTATGGCAGGAAGCATGGCATCCAACAAAAAACCCAAATGGTACTGCACAAGCAATTCGTCTTGCTAACTTCGGTATGGGTAATAATGCCAACGCTGATGATACTTGGGTGGCTGATGGATCATATTTACGAGGCAATTTAATTCAGTTAGGATATACATTCACGCCAGACATATTGCAACGTATAGGTTTATACTCACTTAGATTGTATGGAAACATAAACAATGCTTTCTTAATCACTTCTTCTGATTATTTAGGTTATGATCCTGAAAATTCATCTCGATTAGGTGATAATAAATGGGGAACAAACCGTCAGTTCTTTACATATCCACGTCCAAGAACATACACAATGGGTATTAATGTAACATTTTAATTGATAGTCAGTAATTACAAAAAACAGTAATCATATGAAATTACATAAAATATATAAATACTTACTTTGCATGCTCTCATTAACAATTGTGATGAGTTCATGTGAAGGGTTTCTGGAAGAAAGTCCATTGGACGAGAAAACAACAGGTCAGTTTTGGAAAACTGAGTCAGATGCCATTACCGGTGTAAATGCTCTCTATTTTGGAGGTGTTCCTTACCTTCATAATATTGATGTAGATGGCGGATGGACACCCAAGGCTACTATGTGGGGTGGTGTAATGTCAGGTCTTTTCATTGATAAACGTAAAGATAGAACTTTTACAAATGCCTCAGAGGGAGGAAACTTTAATATTGAATCTTTTGATGCTACTTCTCAGAAAATGTGGTCAGAATTCTATATTGGTATTTCTCGTGCAAACTTTGTAATTGAAAATATACCTACAATGACAGATGTTTTATCTGCTGAACAGATAGCTAACTTCGTTGCTCAAGGTAAATTCTTTCGCGCTTATGCATATTTCTATCTGGTAAAAGAATATGGTGATGTTCCTTATATCGATAAACCATATACTTCTCTTGAAGGAATTTATGTTGAGCGAACACCCGCAGCACAAGTATATGCAAATATAGAGTCAGACCTTCTTGACATAATTGGAGGTAATTCATTGCCTAATATATCCTTTTATGCAAATAAAGGTTATGTTACCCGCCCAATGGCGCAGACTCTGCTGGCAAATGTATATTTACAATGGGCAGGAGCTCCTGTAAATGGTGGGAATGAGTACTATTCAAAGGCTGCTGCTATGGCTATGAACGTAATAAATGGAGGTCAGCATGCACTTGAACAGCCAAATGGGAGCAGTACAGATTTGTCATCAGCATATAATGTAATAAAAACCAGTAAGTCTTCAAACGAAATAATATATGCTAAAGAATACAACCAAACTAGTTTTAATGTTGGTAACTCTTATGCAGTTCGTTCAATAGGTACCGATGCATTTCAATGGAAGAATGCTGATGGTGCCAATGTATTTAAACCTGGTGGTGATGTTTTATATAATGCTTATCTGCCATCTGATTTACTTTTGAACAGTTATCATTCCGATGATATACGTAACATGGAGAAACAGTTCTTTTTCAGAGAATACACAGACGACACTGGCGTAAGTCACACCTTAAATAATGTAGGAAACTGGGCTTGGTTTGATGCAGGTTCATTAATAAACGGACGAAATGGTGATTATAATATGCCTATATTCCGTTATGCAGAGGTATTACTCATAGCAGCAGAGGGACTTGCACGTACAGGAAATGAATCAGAAGCAAGAGGTTACCTTAATCAGGTAAGAACTCGTGCCGGCTTACCAAACGAAACTGCAAGTGGTGATGCTTTAATTCAGGCTATTCTGACAGAGCGTTTTCATGAATTCCCACTCGAGTTTAAAATTTGGGATGATATTCGTCGCACACGCTTATATCCAGAAGCAGATGGAGTAGGTTCCGGCAGATTGAAATGGACACCACTGGCAAATGCTCTTATTCAGAATAAACCGGAAGGTCAGGCAGTTGTTGGGAAAATACCTGAGTATGCACTTCTTTGGCCTATTCCTCTAAGTGAAATGCAGGCTAACCCAGCTTTAGCAGGTAATCAAAATCCCGGATGGAATTGATTAGAAATACACCGGATTTTTAACATCTAAAAAATAACCCCAAAAGCAATTATTAATGCTTTTGGGGTTTATTTCAAAATTCAAATGAATACAGTATTCTTTATTCCAGAACCTTTTCTGCTTTATTCATTATTATCTGCTGTTTTTCTTCATCAAAATCAATGATAACAGTATCTCCTTCTTTCATACCTGTACTAATGATTTTTTCTGCCAACTCATCTTCTATATACTTCTGGATAGCTCTCTTAAGAGGTCTTGCACCAAATTGTATATCATATCCCTTATTAGCAATAAATTCTTTAGCAGTTTCAGTAAGATTTATCTTGAATCCAAGATCTCCGATACGTTTATAAAGTCCTTCCAATTCCAGGTCAATAATCTTATATATAGACTCTTTACTTAGTTGATCAAACATTACAATATCATCCACCCTGTTTAAAAACTCTGGGGCGAAAGCTTTATTAAGAGCTTTCTGGATAACACTGCGTGAGAATTCAGCATCACTTACATCACTATATGTGGTGAAACCTACTCCTCGTCCGAAATCCTTCAGCTGACGTGTGCCAATATTAGACGTCATAATCAGAATAGTGTTTCTGAAGTCTATTTTACGACCCAGGCTATCTGTTACATGACCTTCATCCATAATCTGAAGCAAGAGATTAAATACATCGGGGTGAGCCTTTTCAACCTCGTCCAGCAGTACTACAGAGTATGGTCTGCGACGTACTTTCTCAGTCAGCTGACCACCTTCCTCATATCCAACATATCCCGGAGGAGCTCCTACAAGCCTGGAAACATTAAATTTTTCCATATACTCACTCATATCAATTCGGATGAGATTCTCAGATGAATCAAAGAGAAACTGTGCAAGTTTTTTTGCCAAGTGAGTTTTACCAACACCGGTTGGTCCAAGAAACATAAAAGTACCAATAGGTTTATTTGGATCTTTAAGACCAACCCTATTACGCTGTATAGCTCTTACAACCTTGTCTACGGCTTCGTCTTGACCTATTACTTTACTCTTTAAGACATCCTTCATTTGAAGCAATCTATGTCCCTCTGCCTCAGCAATTCGTTGTACAGGTACACCTGAAATCATAGCTACCACTTCTGCTATTTTTTCCTCATCTACAATTTCCGGCTTCTCTTTAATCTCTTTCTGCCAACGTTCCTCTTCTGCCTCAAGAGCCAGAAGTAACTGACGTTGTTTATCCCTGAAACTAGCTGCCAGTTCATATTTTTGAGCTTTAACTGCATCAGTTTTTTGTTGTTCAACCTCTTTAAGCTCCTCTTCCAGTCGCTCTATTGTCTCAGGTATAACAATATTTGAAATATGAACTCTTGCCCCGGCTTCATCTAATGCATCAATAGCTTTATCAGGGAATGTACGATCCGTAACATAACGCTCAGTGAGTTTCACGCAAGCTTTTAATGCCTCATCTGTGTATCTCACATTATGATGATCTTCATATCTTTCCTTAATATTTCTCAATATCTGCAATGTTTCCTCCGATGTAGTAGGGTCTACTATAACCTTCTGGAAACGACGTTCCAGAGCACCATCCTTTTCAATGTTTTTCCTATATTCATCCAAAGTTGTTGCTCCAATACACTGTATTTCACCTCTGGCAAGTGCAGGTTTCAGCATATTGGCTGCATCCAGAGATCCTGCTGCGCCTCCCGCACCAACGATTGTGTGAATTTCATCAATAAACAGAATGATGTTCGGGTTTTTGGAAAGTTCATTCAGTATAGCTTTAATACGCTCTTCGAATTGTCCGCGATATTTTGTGCCTGCCACTATCGAAGCCATATCTAGAGCTATTACCCTCTTATCGAATAGTGCACGTGAAACCTTCTTCTGTGTGATTCTGAGAGCTAATCCATCTACTATTGCAGATTTACCTACTCCCGGGTCACCAATAAGTACAGGATTGTTTTTCTTACGCCTGCTGAGTATCTGAGCAATTCGCTCTATCTCTTTCTCGCGACCAACAACAGGGTCAAGTCTGTTTTCTATGGCAGCGCGTGTAATATCAGTTCCAAAGTTATCAAGTACAGGTGTGTCAGATGAGCTGTTTTTTGTTTGAGAAGTGCCCTGTGCACCACCAGGATTGAACGATTTGTCGTTCATATCCTCATCATCATCATCCGTGAAATTTGGTCCTGATACTGGAGAATCAGCTTCATCTAAATCCTCCTCACTTCTGTTTTCAAGAATACTTTTAATATACATAAATGCACTAGAGTAATCCAGTTGAAACTGTTTAAGAATATCATATATCAAAGTATTTTTCTCCTTTAAAAGTGCAAGTAATATATGTTCTGTATCTGTTTCAATGCTTTTAGTAAGACGTGCCTCGAGAATACTCATTTTTAAAGCCTTCTCGGTATTTTTATTTATTACAAGCTCGCTAGTTCCATCATATGGCTCCTGAATAGAACGAACATGTGAATCTATATAATCTTTTAAGACGTGGAGATCTATATCAAAATCCTGAAGTACTTGTATAGCTAACCCATCTCCATCACGAAGTATACCAAGCATTAAATGCTCTGGCCCTATGTAATTGTTCTGGAGACGACCGGCTTCTTCACGACTATATGCCATAATGTCTCTAACGCGCTGTGAAAAGTTATTATCCATTGTTTTAATCCTTCTTTATTCTCTGTTACGATTACAAATATAAACTTTTATTTTTAATCGTATATTTTTAAAATATCTGTTTCACTCTTTACTATTCAGCTTAAAAGCAAAAACGATGCCAAATATATTTTGTCCTTTTTATAATACTATTTATACATTAGACATTTTAACATGCAGTTTTGTTTATTGAAGGAATTGATTTTCACTAAATTTAATTTCTTTGAGAGATAATAAAATTACTATAATAAGAGTTATAGCTTCTTGCGTTTTAATACTATCCATATAATCATCGGGGCACCAAACATAGCAGAAACTGCATTAATAGGGAGGGTCCTGTTAGAAACTGGCAATTGTGAAACAATATCGCAAACCAACATTAAAATACTTCCCAGAAGTATAGTTGCAGGAAGTACTGTTTTATGATTGACTGTTCGGAAAAATGCACGTGCAAAATGGGGAATTACCACTCCTACAAATGCTATCGGACCAGTAAAAGCTGTTACTGTACCAGTGATAATTGCAGAAATCGAAATAATTAAAATACGTGCTCTTTTGGTATTAAGTCCAGTACTCACTGCATAATTCTCACCAAGAAGCAGACTGTTTAGTGCTTTTTGTAGAAGTAGTGCTGAGGTTATTCCTGCTAAAACCAGAATAGAAAGAATAGGCATTTTATCCCATGTAACGTCACCTAAATTTCCAAAAGTCCATGTTACAAACACTTTTAGAGAATCCGGATCAGCAAAACTTTGCAATATAGTAACCAGAGCACTTGCAACATACCCAAAAATCATTCCAAGTACCAGAATAGTGATAGAGTCTTTTATCCTTGCGGATACACCCAATATTAAAATTAAAACTAGTGAAGCACCTGTTACAGCAGCAATAATCTGACCCATTCCACCTAATGAATAAATAATTGGGTGCAACACCGTACCGCTTAATAATGTAAGCAGAGCAACACCTAGTCCGGCACCTGCACTAACACCCAGTACATCCGGTCCTGCAAGTGGATTACGAAATAGAGTCTGCATTAGCAAACCGGCTACTGATAGAGCAGAACCGGAAATAATAGCAGTCAGCGCTTTAGGCAGTCTGTAATTCAGTATAATTTCATCAATTATAACATTTCCTGATCCACCAAAAAGCGCAGCCCATACCTCCTTAAAAGATATAGTTGCATTTCCTGTAAAAATATCACAGATGAAAGTTACACCTAACAGGATTATTAATAGTGCAAATATTGTTGAGTTCTTCTTCAAATTATCTTAATAACTTATTTGTAATCAGTTTAATGGTTTTATATAGGTGAATGAATAGTTATGCAGCTTTTCAGGATATGCAGCTTTTACTATATCCGATAAAATAAGGTCGGGATGAGCAATTGAACTTTCAAAATAATCATTTCCTCCTGTTTTTGTTGTACGGTTATGATTATTGAATATCTGCTTTTCTTTATATGGCTTTAAAAGCATGTATTTTGAGTCCTTGGCAGCTAGATCGGAATACCTATCTGCTTCACAGCCAAACCAGATATCACTTTCTCCAAATTGGGTAAGAACAGATTCAATATCCAGACCAATGCTGCCACTCATGTTATTGTTTTCATAAATGTACTTTAATCCTGCATCTCTAAAGAGCGCAGCATTAAAGCTATCTCCACCCGGTACATACCAGGTTCCCTGAAAAATGTCACCCGTCATGACTTTTTTTCTCGTGTCGGGTTCATAAGCTATTTCTCTAACTGCCAAATACCTTTCCTCAATATTATTGAATAATGTGTCTGCCAAAGCCCCCTTTTCAAAAAATGCGGCGATCATTTTTATCCATTCGGCACGTGCAAGCGGATTGTTCTCCATCCACTCCAATGAGTAGATGATTGGGAGACCAGCCTGAGTGAGTCTTAAGCTGTAATTGTCTAATTGTGCATAAGCTGAGTTTATTACAGCTTGTGGACTAAGTGCTATAGTTTTTTCAATATTAGGATTGAATGGATCACCTAAATCAATAATTTGACCTTCACTGATTTTATTCAATATTTCAGGATTATAGATTCTTGATCCGTCGGTTACTCCAGTCACTTTATCCAATTCACCCAACAGAGATAAAAATTCAAAGTATGAAAAAGTATTTACTGAAATAGAAGTGAGAGGAACTTTAACTTTTATACCTTCTTCAGGAATTTCAATTGAGTCTGTCTTAACCAAATAGTATGCCCTGTAGATCTCTCTGTTTTCTTGCCATGGATTGTTTATTATTACTCTTGTATACTCTTCGTAATAATCAATTTTGAAACCCTGTGCATAACGAATATCTTCCGAGAATAGGTATGTGCCCTTCTCAATTGATGTATTCTTTTGATAATTACCTGTTCTGCATCCATTGAATATGATAACCAAACAGACATAAAAAATTGAAAAGCAGGTGCTATTATTCACTTTGAACTTCATTTTTCTTTTGTTTCTTTTTTGTCTTTGCAGGATTATAGCCTGGTATTTTCATTTTTTTAGCCTTCAATCGTGTAGTTACCCTCGCTTCTGCTTTAGAGCCTGGGACATATTCATGACGGTACATATTAAAAAACAGTATAAATAGAGAAAGAAGCAGTGGCCCGAATATTACACCCCAAAAACCAAAAATCGGGATACCAATAAGTACCCCAAAAACGGTAATCAATGGATGTATATCAGCCAGCTTTTTCTGCAAAAGGAATCTCGCAACATTATCTACACCCCCAATGATAAAAAGGCCATAAATAATAAGTCCTACACCATTAACTAAATCACCACCAATCAAAAGCCCAATACCTAAAGGACCCCATATTATCATTGTTCCAACAAGTGGAAGTATAGTTGCGAATGCAGTTAAAATAGCGTAAAGAAGTGCACTGTTTACTCCAAACAACAGATATCCCATGTAAGCAAATAAGCCCTGCAGAATAGCCATAAGCGGTATACCGATAGCATTTGCCTGAATAATAAGCTTAGTCTCATCAATTAATATCTCTTTATTCTCATCCTTAAAAGGGAGTATCTCGGTAATAGCTTTTTCAAATTCTTCATTACTATAAAGCATGTAGTACAAAACAAACAATATAACCACAACGTTTATAATGAATGAATATATGCTGTTGCCAAGTATTTGAAGAATATTAGTTCCCGCTCTGGGAAGTGCCGATAGGTTTTCAGGTGTAAATATGTTGAATCCAAGTTTTGCCTCCAGGGAGTTTATAAAATCATTTATCTGACCCAGTATTACTTCAGGGTCTATAGTAATACTGGAGAATGTATCTATAACAAGGAATGCTATTCCTGTAAGTGGTATCAGGATGAAAATTAGAACAATAAGTACTATAAGAATTGCACTCAAGCCCTTTTTAAAGTTAAGTTTCTGAATAAGATACCTATGTTGATCAACTACTAATATATAAAGAGTTGCGGCACCTAGAAAACCACTCATGTACGGGCGTGTATATCTGAAAATTATCAAACCTAATAGAATTATAAGTCCTATTAGTATATTCCTGTATTTCTGGCTATTTTTTACTAACTCTACTGACATATTAAAAGAGAAATTACTTTTTTAGATAATACTACAAAAAATCTTCCGGCTTTGCAAAGCCTCCCTCTATAAGTGCAGCCTTTGCATTTTCGTAATCAGACGATTTTACCTGCATATCAATATCTCCAAGTGTATATGCCAGTCTGTTTGAAACAAGATTTTTAAAATAAACTTCAATACCTCTCATTTCCATATAAGTTTGAACCATGGTCACATCAGCCGGAAAAGTGAAAGTTTTAACTGTAACAAATTTCTCTTCCATAGTCATTAATTTTAATTCAGTCTCAGATATTAATTCTGTCGTCCAAAAGAGTATAAAATCAGTCCAATGAAATTATTACGTAAAAATAGGTTTTTTTTTAGAGATACCAGTTAATTGTAAACATTTCATTCATTTTTATGTTTACCTGTTTGTCTAAAAATAGAGGTGTCAATTATGATATGTCAGTGCTCTACTGAAATTTTGTCAGATTAAACACTTTTTTCTTTATAAGAAATTTTTGGCACAGAATTAGCAGTATGGTTGTATCGATTAGATAACTTAAATTAATAATATTAACAACAAATTTTAGTAGTATGAACATTAAACCATTAGCAGACAGAGTGCTGGTAAAGCCGGCAGCTGCAGAAGAAAAAACAGTTAGCGGAATTATTATCCCTGATACAGCTAAAGAAAAGCCATTAAGAGGTGAAGTAATTGCTGTAGGAAAAGGCACAAAAGATGAAGAAATGGTAGTTAAAGAAGGCGACAATGTGCTTTATGGAAAGTATGCAGGCACAGAAATCGAAATTGAAGGAGTAAAGCATTTAATTATGCGTCAGTCTGACATTCTAGCTATACTTTCATAAACACATAAACAAAAAGTTGAAATACCAGGCAATACATGCTTCATTTATATAGTATTTCAACATGTAGATAAACTTATCAAAAAACATAAAACAATTAATTAAAATAATATGGCTAAAGAGATTAAATTCAACATCGAAGCTCGCGACCTGCTTAAAAAAGGTGTAGACGAACTGGCGGATGCAGTAAAAATTACATTAGGACCAAAAGGTCGCAATGTTATTATTGATAAAAAATATGGTGCACCTCACATCACAAAGGATGGTGTTACTGTTGCAAAAGAGATTGAATTAGAAGATTCATTCAAGAACATGGGAGCACAGCTAGTAAAAGAGGTTGCTTCTAAAACTAATGATGATGCCGGTGACGGAACAACAACTGCAACTGTATTAGCACAATCAATTATAAGTGTAGGTTTAAAAAATGTTACTGCCGGTGCAAATCCAATGGATCTGAAACGCGGTATTGATAAAGCCGTAGCTTCTATTGTAGGAAATCTGAAAAATCAAGCATTAGAAGTTGGTGGTGACCTGAAAAAGATTGAAAACGTTGCTAAAATTTCAGCAAATGGTGATGAAAGCATAGGTAAACTTATTGCTGAAGCAATGCAGAAAGTAAGCAAAGAAGGTGTGATAACAGTTGAAGAGTCTAAAGGTACTGACACATATGTAGATGTAGTTGAAGGTATGCAATTCGACCGTGGTTATATCTCACCATATTTCGTAACAGACACAGAATCAATGAAGGTTGAATTCGAGAATCCTCTTATTTTAATTCATGATAAAAAAATCTCAGCAATTAAAGATCTTCTGCCAATTCTTGAAAAAGGAATTCAGACAGGTAAACCAATGCTTATCATTGCGGAAGATATAGATTCTGAAGCTTTAACAACATTAGTTGTAAACCGTCTACGCGGATCACTTAAAATTGCTGCTGTCAAAGCTCCTGGATTTGGTGATCGCAGAAAAGAGATGCTCGAAGATATTGCAACACTTACAGGTGGAGTAGTAATTTCTGAAGAAAAAGGTCTGACACTTGAAAATGCTACTCTGGATATGTGTGGTAGCGCTGAAAAAATATCAATCGACAAAGATACTACTACAATTGTAAACGGACTTGGTGATAAGGAAGCAATTCAGAGCCGTATCGGACAGATCCGTGCTCAGATTGAAAAAACTACTTCAGACTACGATCGCGAAAAGCTACAAGAGAGACTGGCTAAGCTTTCAGGTGGAGTTGCCGTTCTTTATGTTGGTGCAAACTCTGAAGTTGAGATGAAAGAGAAGAAAGATCGTGTTCAGGATGCCTTGTCTGCTACACGCGCAGCAGTTGAAGAAGGTACTGTTCCGGGTGGTGGTATTGCATATATTCGTGCAGTTGATTCAATCGAAGATCTGAAAGGTGAAAACGATGATGAAACAACTGGTATTGAAATTGTAAAACGTGCAGTTGAAGAACCACTTCGTCAAATAGTAGCCAATGCTGGTAAAGAAGGTGCAGTTGTAGTTCAGAAAGTACGTGAAGGAAAAGGTAACTTTGGATACAATGCAGCTACTGACAAGTATGAAGATCTTTATGAAGCAGGAGTTATTGATCCAACAAAGGTTACTCGTGTAGCACTAGAAAATGCAGCTTCTATTGCAGGTATGTTCCTGACAACAGAGTGTGTTATAACTGATAAGAAAGAAGAGAATCCACTTCCTCAAATGCCTGCAGGCGGAGGAATGGGCGGTATGATGTAGTCAATACATTATAGAAAAAATAGATAACTGGTTTTAGCGTATAGCTTCGATGAGAATTCGTAAGTTATACGCTATTTCTTTTATAAAAAAGAAGTTATAAAGGGTGAAAACTTGCATTTTGATTATAATGTAATTCTTTTGCTGAAAATTTGATAAACATTTAATAATCAATACAATCTAACTGCTTTACCATTGGTATCATTTCGTAACATTTTCTTAATTACATTCTTAAATTTTATACTTAATTTTGTCCATGATTTAATTCAATCTAACAACTCTAATTTTATTAAAAAATTCATTTTATGATTAAAAAGTTGAGATTTATAGCAGTAGCACTATTTATAACAATTGCTACTGTGATGCAAGCTCAGGTAACAACATCCAGTATGAGTGGACGTGTTACAGATGTTGATGGAGCAGTGATTGGAGCAACAGTGGTTGCAACACATGAACCATCAGGTACAACCTACGGTACTGTGACAAACTTGGAAGGACGATACAACCTTAATGGTATGCGTGTTGGAGGTCCTTATACTGTTGAAATATCCTACATTGGATATGGTAATAATATCACCGAAGGTATAACACTAAGCTTAGGTGAGAACTACTCACATAACGTTGTGTTGCAAGAAGAGACTGTTTCTTTGGGTGAAGTTGTAGTTACAGCTTTGAGAACTAAATTCTCAACTGAGAAAACAGGTGCAGTGACAAATATTACAAACACCCAAATAGAAAATCTGCCTACTGTTAGCCGAAGCATTATGGATATTACACGTCTATCTCCATATGGTGGTAATGGAATGAGCTTCGCCGGAACAGATGGTCGTACAGCCAACTTTACAGTTGACGGAGCTAATTTCAACAATAACTTCGGTTTGAGTGATGCTCTGCCTGGTGGTGGTAACCCAATCTCAATTGAAGCTATTGAAGAATTGCAGGTTGTAATTACTCCATATGATGTTCGTCAAACAAACTTTATTGGTGGAGGGGTAAATGCTATTACCAAATCAGGTACAAACACCTTTAAGGCAAGTGCTTATGTTTATCACAGAAATGAAAACATAAGAGGTGATGCTGTCAAAGGATTACAAATAGATGGTGCTCGTGAAAGAGATCGTAACACAACTTATGGTTTTACTTTAGGAGGTCCAATTATTAAAAATAAATTGTTCTTCTTTGTGAACGCTGAAATGGCAAAAACTCCAACAATTGTAAACCGTTGGAGACCATCAATAAATGGTGTTGAAGATCCTGATAATTTCATCTCACGCACAACTGAAAGCGATCTTAAGAGAGTTTCAGATTTTGTGAGAAGTGAATATGGATATGAAACAGGGTCTTATACAAATTTCCCTGCTGATGACAGCAACCGTAAACTACTTGCTCGTTTAGATTGGAATATATCAAATAAACATCGTCTGGCATTAAGATACAACTATACAAAGAATCTATCTTGGAGATCGCCTAATGCAACATCCATGGATGGTGGAACTCGTATGTCAGAGGCAAGAATGTCAAAAGCTTCAATGTCTTTTGCAAATTCTATGTATTCTCAGGACAACCTGGTTCATTCATTCTCATTCGACTTGAACAGCCGTTTGTCAGACAATATTTCAAATCAGTTCCTGGCAACATTCTCAAAACTTGATGATATCCGTGGATCAAATTCTGCTGAATTCCCATTTATTGATATTCTAAAAGATAATCAATCATATATGTCGCTTGGATACGAGCTGTTTACATGGAATAATGGAGTTCATAACGACGTCTTAAATATTAAAGATGAGTTGACATACTACTTGGGTAATCACAAAGTAGTGGGAGGTATTGCTTACGAATACAAAATGGCTGATAACGCATATATGCGTAACGGAACAGGATATTATCGATACACTAGTCTCGATGATTTCTTAAATGGAGGTACTCCTGAAATTGTAGCACTTACTTATGGTTATGACGGTGAGACAAACCCTGCAGCTAGAGTTAGAAGTAACAAGATTGGAGTTTATGCACAGGACGATTGGAGCTTTAGCGAAAGATTCAAACTATCATACGGATTAAGATTAGATGGATTGTTTTTCAATAATAATGACTTGATGACTAATAAGGCTATCTATGAAATTGATTATTCAGGTCGAAATATTGACACAGGTAAATGGCCCGATGCAAGTATTATTATCTCTCCTCGTGTAGGATTTGTATGGGATGCAATAGGTGATAACAGCCTTAAACTGCGTGGAGGTACTGGTCTGTTCTCAGGTAATTTACCTCTGGTATTTTTCACTAATATGCCTACTAATGGTGGTATGGTTCAGTATCAGGCTCAGATTAATGCTTCAGAAGCTGCTAGGAAAGGATTCTCAATGGATGAGTTTGCAGGTGGTCTTGTAACTGATGAAAATGGTAATGCTAATATTTCTGCATTATATAACAAATTGGCATCATTGGGCTATCCTACTACTATTTCTCCTGAAGATGGTACAGTTCCATCAGCTATCGCTGCTGTTGATCCTAATTTCAAAATGCCGCAAGTGTGGAAAACATCGTTGGCGCTTGACTATTCATTCCCAACGCCATTCCCATCTTCAGTAACAGTAGAAGGAATCTTTAATAAAACAATTAACGGTGTTTCTATCTCAGACTGGAGTATACCATCTGTAGGAGGTTTTGCCCGTTTCAACGGTGTTGATAATCGTCCTATTTATCCTGATGGATATCGTATCGGTACAAAAGCATTTGTATTGGAAAATACAAGTCGCGGATATGGCTGGTCAAGCAATATCACATTCAATGCACAACCAACAGAATGGCTCGATTTGATGGCAGCATATACTCACACAGTTGCTAAAGATATTACCGGTATGCCCGGCTCTAATGCAGAATCTGCATTTACATATGTACCAACTGTTGAAGGTCCAAACCACATTAAATTGCATAATTCACAGTATACTACACCTGACCGTCTTGTAGCCTCCTTAACTGCAAGCGATAAGAGTGGTAATCATTATAGCTTCATTTATGAAGGATGGCGCGGTGGAGCAAATTATTCGTTTATGACCGTAAATGATATAAATGCAGATGGTTACAATTACGATGCGATTTATGTTCCTACCGATGAAGAGGTAGCAAACGGACAATTCCGTTTTGTTTCGGAGGGAGACAAAACTCGTTTTATGGACTATGTACATAACAACAGTTATTTGAAAAAACGTCAGGGAAAATATGCTGAAGCTTATAGTGTTTATTCACCATGGGTACATCGCATCGACTTTAGCTATAAACATGACTTTGTGGTAAATACAGGTAAAGCTAGAAATGTATTACAGCTTAGTTTGGATATCAAAAACGTAATGAACCTTTTCAACTCAAGTTGGGGAGTTGCTAAATATTTGAATCCTGAAATTGGTACTGAAGCTCGAATCCTAAAATATGAAGGAGTTGATGCTGACGGTTTTGCTACATTCTCTACTCCCGCTTCAATTAGTGGTGATACCAAAACATTCACACCAAGCTACACATTAGGTCAGACCTGGTACGGATCAATTGGTGTTAAATATATTTTCAACTAATTAAAAGTATAGATAAAATGAAATTAAAATATTTATTCCCAATATTCTTCGCGGCAATTGCTCTATTGATAAGCTGTGATGAAGAAGAAACAATGACTCTGCTTGAAGAAATTCAGGTATCGTCGTCATACGTATCACTGCCGGTTGATGGTGGTTCTGCCTCAATTAAACTAACAGCAAAAGATAGCTGGACAATAGAGAAAGTAACAACTAGTAAAGATCCAGTTGAATGGTTAAATATATCTTCAACTTCAGGGAGTTCCGGAGAATCAGATGTTACATTCACTGCTGAGGCTACATTAGATGGTCGTACTGCAGAAGTTTTGATCAAGAGTGCAGGAAAAACTCAGAGAGTTAATATCATACAAGGTTTAGCTCAGATTTCCGAAGCTCCTGTTTCTGAAGTCAGAAATGGTCCTGACGGAAAGACATTCCAGGTATCAGGAGTTGTAACCACAATCTCAAATACTGAGTATGGAAACTGGGATTTGACAGATGAAACCGGAACCATCTATATTTATGGTACTCTTGACGCAAAGGGTGGAACAAAAAACTTCATGAGTCTTAACATCGAAGTTGGTGATGAGATTACAGTTGTAGGACCAAAATCTACTTATGCAGGATCACCTCAGTTGGTAAATGTTACAGTAGTAGAATTAAGAAAGTCGCTCGTTAAAGTAGATTCAGTAGAGAATGCTGCACTTCCTATTGAAGGTGGTGAGTTTATTGCTTACTTAACTTCAAAGGGTGAAGGTGTATCTGTAGAAATTCCAGAAGATGCAAAATCATGGTTATCTATCTCTTCAATTCAATCATCTGGAGAGAATACTGTGATTAAATTCAAAGCCAATCCTAATACTGGTGGTGATAGAGGAACAACAATAGTTTTCAGTACTACAGCCAACTCTAAATTATATACAACTGAAACCAGTATAACTCAAAAAGGAGCAATTCTTGAAGTACCTATCTCAGAGTTTCTTGCCGCTGAAGTGGGTGACACTCAATATCGTCTGACTGGAGTAATTGATAGTATTGCAAATACAAAATATGGAAATGTTTACATTAAAGACTTCTCAGGTGAAGCGTATGTTTATGGAATCCAGGATTATGAGAGCAAGAATCTTAAAGTAGGTGATATAATTACTATTGTTGGAAAACGTGCTGCTTATAAAGATGCTCCTCAGGTAGGAGGTGCTGTTTTAGAAAAATCAATTCCGGTAACGGAAGCAACTGTTGCAGAGGTATTGACAAAACCAGACTCTAGCACTGATTATTACATGGTGACTGGAGAAATCACTATGATTGAAAATCCTACATATGGTAATGTTTACCTGAAGGATGGTGATAGTGAAATTTATGTATATGGTGTATACCCTGGTTTTGGGGCAACAGGTGATTTTAGAAAAAACTTCTTGGCTGACAAAGATATTAAAGTTGGAGACATGTTGACGGTAATTGCAACTAAGACTACTTACAATGATAAACCTCAACTTTCAAATGGTATCTATTTCAGTCACGAAAGTGCAGAATAAATAGCTAAACACTTCTAATAAAATGTAGCTGCAGAAACTTTCTGCAGCTATTTTTTTTATATTCCTGCCTACTGCATTTTTAATTTTTGTTTAATAACTAAATGCTCCTTACAAACTTCTATTTTATATAAGGTATAAAAGAAGAATGTAAGAGTTATGTAAGAGCCAACTAAGAATGAGCCATGATTTTGTAAAAAATATTATTTGCCCATTTTCCTGAAAAAGGATATCTTTGAAAAAAATTTATTATAACATGAAAACTTTACACGTACCGTTACAGAATGTATCAAATTATGAAACGGCACTTGATAAAATGAAAATTCTCCTTGAGGCAGGAGCAGTAGCAGAAATTGATCAGGTAAACTGGAGAAACGACTTTCCCGAAAAAATGCCCGTGACTGTTCGTGTGGCACATAACAATGAGTATATGTATCTTTACTATACTGTTATAGGTGAAGAGATCAGAGCGGTTAACACAGAAGATTTTGGTTCTGTCTGGGAGGATAGTTGCGTTGAATTTTTTATGCAGAGAGAAGGTGAAACCAGCTACAGAAACTTTGAATGTAATGTGCTTGGTGTGTTGTTATCACGCGTTCATGAATCGAGAGAAAAAGGTGTATCCCAAACTGAATTGATGAACACTATTTACAGACACAGCACTATCAACCATAGATATGAAAATGGAAAGCAGTTGAGTGACTGGACAATGTATCTCGAAATTCCAAAGGTTGCATTAGGATTTAAAGATAACGAAACACTTTCGGGTCAAAAGATTAGAGCCAACTTTTATAAGTGTGGTGATAAAACACCAAAACCCCACTTCCTGAGCTGGAACCCAATTGATTTGCCAAAGCCAAATTTTCATACTCCTGAATTTTTTGGAGAACTGGAATTCGAGTGATTGCATAAATCGCTTTTTGAATTTAGTAAAATATATATCAGACAAACTTACTAGAGAGATAATACAAAATTCCCTTACAGAAAAAACCTAAAACAAGAAGAATGAATGAGATGAACAAACTGAAAGAAATAGTCTTTCAATTTATCGAACAAGAAGAGAATGTAAAAATTGAACCACTTGGAAAAGGCCATATAAACGATTCATACAAGGTTGTAAATGGTAATGAGGAGTATGTTCTGCAACGCATAAATCATTATGTATTTAAGAATGTAGATCAGCTACAGGATAATATTAGCAGGGTAACCAATCATATTCGCAAAAAACTTCAGGAGAAGGGTCTAAAAGATGTTGAGCGTAGAGTTCTGACATTGGTTCCCACACATGATGGTGCGCTATACTATAAAGACAGTGAAGGTAACTACTGGCGTATAACAAAGTTTATAAAAGATTGTAAAAGCTACGAGGAGATAAATAGTGATTTGGCCTACCGTGCCGGAATGGCGTTTGGTGATTTTCAGAAATTGTTGTCTGATCTTCCGGGAGAACCTCTTTTTGAAACTATCCCAAACTTTCATAACATGGAGGCTCGATTGGTAACATTCAGGGAGTCTGTTAAAGCAAATAAAGCCGGAAGATTGGCTGAAGTGGCAGATCTTGTGAAAGAGATTGAAGATCGTGCAGAGGAAATGTGTAAAGCAGAAAAGTTGCACCGTGAAGGAAAACTGCTTAAGCGTATCAATCACTGCGACACTAAAGTAAATAATATATTGTTTGATGAAAATGATAAAGTACTTTGTGTCGTAGACCTAGATACTGTTATGCCTGGTTATGTATTATCGGATTTCGGAGATTTTATTCGCACAGGTGCCAATACTGGTGCAGAAGATGATAAGAATCTTGACAATATATCTGTTAATCTGGATATTTTTGAAGCATATGCTAAAGGTTATCTAACACATGCAGCTTCATTTCTGACCGATGTAGAAATTGAGAATCTGGCTTTTGGAGCTAAGTTACTCACTTATATGCAAACAGTTCGTTTTTTTACAGATTATATTGACGGAGATCTGTATTATAAAATTGCATATCCAGAACATAATCTTGTTAGAACCAGAGCTCAGTTTAAACTACTGCAAAGTCTAGAAGAGAATTTTGATACAATGCAGGATATAGTAAAGAGAGCGGCAGGAAAATAACAGTTTCAGTTGTCTCAGGCATATAAAAAATAAAAACATTTAAAACAAACAGTGTAAAGAAAATTTTATTATCTTTGCACCGCTTTATTTTGAGGAGAAAACGTGGCAAAATTTAGTTTGTACAATATTTCCCTTAAAAACCTTTCCTTAGGTAATCATAGCTATGACTATGAGCTGGATAATAAGTTTTTCGAAGCTATTGATGGCGAAGAATTTAGGAAGGGTAATGTTAAGGTAAAGGTGAATGTGAAAAGAACTTCATCCACCTTTGAATTTAGTTTTGATATAAAAGGTGTCGTTAAAGTACCTTGTACAAGGTGTCTTGACGACATGAATCTTGACATTGATACAAATAACAGACTTGTAGTAAAGTTTGGAAAAGAGTATTCAGAGGAAAGTGATGAGATAGTCATTATCCCTGAGGATGAAGGTGAGATTAATATTGCCTGGTTCCTGTATGAATTTATTGCTCTGAACATTCCTATAAAGCATGTACATCCACCGGGTGAATGTAACAGGGTTGTATCAACAAAATATAGAAAACATCGTGCTGTGAGCAGCGATGATGATTCTGAAGCAGATGATTTAGACCTGGACGATGATGATCCCGATACAGACGAAGATGTGGACTTTCAGTCCGGTGATCCTCGCTGGGACCCTCTCAGGAATTTAAATTTAGATGATAACTAAGTATAGAATAATTGAAAATTTGACATAAAATGGCACATCCAAAACGAAGACAGTCTTCATCAAGACAAGGAAAAAGAAGATCACATGATCATGCAAAAACTCCAACAATGGCACTTTGCTCAAATTGTGGAGCATGGCATGTTTATCACACAGTTTGTGGTGAGTGTGGTTATTACAGAGGTAAACTGGCAATAGAGAAAGATGTGATAGCATAATTGCAATCTCTGGAATCTTATTAAAACAAAGGACCCTGAAATGACCCGATCGTTTTTCAGGGTTTTTTTTCATTAATAATTTACTGAAAATGATTAAACAATTAAATGCAGTAATCACAGGTATTTCTGCAAGCGTGCCTGAATATATACTCACGAATGAAGAACTTTCCACTATGGTAGATACTACTGATGAGTGGATAATGACCCGGGTTGGCATTAAAGAGAGACGAATATTAAAAGGAGAGGAGCAGGGTATTTCTGTTTTAGGTACTGAGGCTGTAGAAGATTTACTTAATAAAACAGGCGCAAAACCTGAGGAAATTGATGCTGTAATCTTTGCAACCTCCACTCCCGATCATATATTCCCATCTGCTGCATCTATTGTTGCAGAAAACTGTGGAATAAAAAATGCTTTTTGTTTCGATATGGAGGTAGCCTGCTCAGGTTTTATTTATGGTCTTGAAATTTGCAATGGTCTGATTAAGACAGGTAAATACAAGAAAATAATACTTTTGGCAGGAGATAAGATGTCTTCTATTACAAATTACAAAGATCGCACTACCTGCCCACTTTTCGGTGATGCAGCAGGAGCAGTTTTAATTGAACCTACTGAAGATGATCTTGGAATTATAGATGCCGAGCTGCACTCAGATGGAGTAGGTTATAAACCATTGCAACTAAAAGCTGGTGGGAGTAAATTTCCTGCGACAGCAGATACTGTAAAGAATTCAGAACACACTGTATATCAAGACGGTAAGGTTGTATTTAAATATGCAGTTTCAAAAATGGCTGAAGTTTCAGAATCTATTATGAAGCGTAATAATCTTGAAGCTGAGGATATAGATTGGTTTGTGCCACATCAGGCTAATATGCGTATAATTGATGCAGCAATACAGCGAACAGGTTTGTCACCTGAAAAAGTAATGATAAATATCGAGAAGTATGGTAATACCAGTGCTGGTACAATACCCCTCTGTTTGTGGGAGTGGGAATCTAAACTTCGAAAAGGTGACAATATAATTCTTACTGCGTTTGGTGCCGGATTCTCTTGGGGAAGTGTTTATCTGAAATGGGGATATGATGGGGCATAAGTCGGGTTTCGTAAATATAGTTGGTAATCCCAATGTTGGAAAATCAACTTTAATGAATAAGTTGGTTGGAGAGAAAATTTCCATTATCACCAATAAGTCTCAGACCACACGTCATAGGATTATTGGGATAGTGAATAAACCCGAATATCAGATTGTATACTCAGATACTCCAGGTGTACTGCAGCCCAATTATAAATTGCAGGAGCAGATGCTCAACTTCTCGCTTTCAGCATTACAGGATGCAGATGTTTTGCTCTATGTTACTGATGTTGTGGAGAAAGTTGATAAGAATGATAATTTCTTGAAAAAAGTTCAGCAACTTGATCTACCGGTATTATTGTTAATAAATAAAATCGACAAGACAAATCAGGAAGAGTTGGAGAAGTTTGTTGACACTTGGCATGAATTATTACCCAAAGCTGAGATTTATCCTATCTCAGCTTTGAATAATTTCAGTATAGATATCATTCAGAAAAGGATATTGGAGCTTTTGCCTGAATCTCCTCCCTATTTTGAGAAAGATGCTCTTACAGATAAACCTGCTCGTTTTTTTGTAACCGAGATTATACGAGAGAAAGCTCTTTTGATATATCAGAAAGAGATTCCATATTCAATGGAAGTAGCTGTAGAGGAGTTTAAAGAGGAGAAAGACATAATCAGAATCAGAGCTGTAATACTAATGGAGAGAGACACTCAAAAAGGTATTATAATAGGACATAAAGGAGAAGCTATCAAAAAATTAGGAACACTTGCACGCAAGGATATTGAACTGTTTTTTGAGAAGAAAATATATCTTCAATTATATGTGAAAGTCGAGAAAGACTGGCGAGACAGGGATAATTTGTTAAAACAGTTTGGTTATAAACTTGATTGATTTAATCCTGTGTAAAGTTATTGATTCATTATCAAACAAAACAAAATTATGAAAAATTTAGTAGCAATTGTTGGTCGTCCCAATGTAGGTAAATCCACACTATTTAACCGATTGACACAGAGTCGTCAGGCAATTGTAACAGAGATCGAAGGAACTACACGAGACCGTCAGTATGGGAATGTTAGCTGGAATGGAAAAGAGTTTTCTTTAGTTGACACAGGTGGATGGGTTGTAAACTCCGAAGATGTTATGGAGGATGAAATCAATAAACAGGTACTCATTGCAATACAGGAAGCAGATGTGATTCTTTTTGTTGTGGATGTAATGAACGGTTTAACTGATCTGGATACAGGTGTGGCTCAGATTCTCAGAAAATCAGGTAAGCCGGTTGTTATAGTAGCTAATAAATCTGATAATTTTGAAATTGGTTTTCAAGCAGCTGAGTTCTACTCGTTAGGATTGGGCGATCCTTTTAGTGTATCAAGTATAAATGGTTCAGGAACAGGTGATTTACTTGATCATATAGTGACCCTGTTTACAAAAGAGAGTGAGGAGGAAATACTTGAGGATATACCCAGGATTGCTATTGTTGGCAGACCAAATGCAGGAAAATCTTCGATAGTAAATTCACTTTTAGGTGAAGAAAGAAGTATCGTTACTGATATTGCAGGAACTACGCGTGACTCAATTTATCACAGATATAACAAGTTTGGGATGGACTTCTACCTGATTGATACAGCCGGTATCAGAAAGAAAGGTAAAGTAAGTGAAGATTTGGAGTATTTTTCTGTAATACGTTCAATCAGAGTTATTGAAAATTCTGATGTTTGTATTCTGATGATTGATGCCACCAGAGGTATTGAGAGTCAGGACATGAATATTTTTACTTTAATACAAAAAAATAGAAATGGTCTGGTTGTTTTTGTCAATAAATGGGATTTGGTTGAAGACAAGGATAACATAACAGTGAAAGTATTTGAGAATGCGATCCGTCAAAAACTTGCCCCATTTACAGATTTCCCGATAGTATTTGGATCAGCCATAACAAAACAGAGAATTTTGAAGGTTATGGATCTCGCAAAAGAGGTCTACAATAATAAGAAGCGTAGAATACCAACCCATAAATTAAATGAGGTAATGCTTCCAATAATTGAGAATACTCCTCCTCCTTCGAATAAGGGCAAATTTGTTAAAGTTAAATATATTACACAACTTCATAATACAACTGTTCCCTCATTTGTATTTTTCTGTAATCTCCCTCAGTGGGTAAAAGAACCGTATCGCAGGTTCATAGAAAACAGGATGAGAGAGAACTGGAATTTCAGCGGTACCCCGATTAATATATTCTTTAGAGAAAAATAAATTGCATAAACCGATGAATTAACAAAAATAATGCGTTAATTTGTATTACTTTCGATATCAGATATTTTGTAAAAACTGCTATCGTATCATAAAAAAAAGTAATTTGAAATGCATATTCCGGCATATTTGCCGAGTAAAACTTAGGAACAGGGATGAATACTACAAACAATCTAGAGAACGAAAAACTACCGGTTAACGAAGTAGAATCTGATAACAACCTACAGTCTGAACAAACAGAGCAGGAAACTTCTTCAGTTGAATCTCAATCGGTTAATGAAGCTGAGAGTGAAAAAGAGATCGATTATGATCTGGATGATGCCCATATTGAGGATGAATCTGAATCAGAAGAAGATGAAATTGACGAAGATACTGTATCTGAAGATTCAAGTGCTGTTTTACTCTCTATAGAAGAGATAATACAACATTTGAGGGATCTGCTTGAAAAAGGAAATCTAAAGCGTAAACATGTTGAAGAGTATAAGAATCAGTTTTATCGTTCACTAAGAAATGAGATTGAAACACAAAAACAGGCCTTCTTTGCAGAGGGAGGTGAAGAGATTGATTTTGTAGCAACGGAACCTGAAATTTACAATGAGGGAAAAGAGCTTCTTCAAAAAATTAAAGAGAAGCGTGCAGAGCTTGTTGCAAAAGAGGATGCTCAGAAAGAGAAGAATGTTGAAAGAAAACTTTCTATAATAAATCAAATTAAATTACTGACCGAAACTCAGGGGCATGAAGATTTTAACAAGACCTATCAGGAGTTTAAATCACTGCAGCAGGAGTGGAACGAAATAAAACTTATTCCACAATCCAAGGTTAATGAATTGTGGAAATCTTACCAACGATATGTAGAAAAGTTCTATGACCTGGTCAGAATAAACAATGAGTTCAGGGAATATGATTTCAAGAAGAATCTTGAGTTAAAAACAGATCTCTGTGAAGCGGCTGAGCGACTTGATGAAGAACCAGATGTGATTTCTGCTTTTCATCAGCTGCAGAATCTGCATCAGGAGTGGAGAGAGACCGGTCCGGTTTCCAGAAAAGACAGAGAGGAAATTTGGAACAGGTTTAAGGCTGCATCAACAAAAATCAATAAAAAATATCAGGCTCATTTTGAGGAACTGAGAAGTAAAGAAGATGAGAATTTAGAGCTAAAAACTGCAATTTGTGAGAAGTTAGAAGCTATTGATTATTCAAAAATAAAAACCATTAAAGATTGGAACAGGAGCGTAAAAGAAGTGCTGGAACTTCAGTCCGAGTGGCGTAAGATTGGCTATGTTCCAAGAAAATGGAATACAAAAATTTACAAACGTTACCGTGCGGCCTGCGATTTGTTCTTTAAAAATAAAAATGATTATTATAAGTCTCTAAGAGGAGAGATGGAGGATAATTTAAAGAAGAAGTTAGAGCTGTGTGAACGTGCCGAAGCTTTGAAGGAGAGCACCGACTGGAAAAAAACAACTCAGGAAATGATAGATATTCAAAAAGAGTGGAAATCCATCGGTATTATACCTCGTAAATATGTAGATAGTGTCTGGAAACGTTTTATCACGGCCTGCGATTACTTCTTTGAACAAAAGAAGCTTAATACTTCCTCACGATACGATGAAGAGGCAAGAAATCTTGAGGCTAAAAGGGCAATAGTACAAACAATAAAGAATCTTGATAAATCACTCGATACTGATAAAGCATTATCAGCACTTCGTGAACTGATGGATCAGTGGTACTCAATAGGGCACGTTCCATATAAACTTAAGGATATCACTTATCGCGAATTTTATGACGCCACAGAAGAGCAGTTTGATAGATTGAATATTGATAAAACAGACCGTAAGCTGGAAAGTTTTAAAACAAATATTTCTGATCTAGCCAGATCAGGTAATGCAAAGAATCAGCTTTATCATGAACGTGAGAAACTGATGCGTCAGTATGACCGTATGAAAAATGAACTACAGACCTATGAAAATAATATAGGATTTTTATCAGTTTCTTCTAAAAAAGGTAATCATTTGTTAGATGATATGAATTCTAAAGTTGAAAAAATTAAGTCTGAGCTTCAATTGATAATCAGAAAAATAGAAGCTGTGGATAAAGAGTTGTGATACAGGCGATTACACTAATTGATATAGCGAACGGGATATCCCGTTCGCTTTTTTTTTGAATAATATTTACTATTTTATGAGACAATATTTAGAGTGTATATATAGCAATTTGGATAGTTTTGTACAATTACAGGAGAAAACCACTCTTTTAATTTGAAATAATTATGTAATAATATCTGAAAAATGAAAAAATTGTTTTTATCATCATTTATATTTCTAATGTCCATATCAATTATTTCTCAAGAATCATTTAAAAATGTTCCTCTTGCTGATCCTTTTATATTATTATATGAAGGTACATATTATGCATACGGTACAGGATCACCTGATGGGATAGAAGTTATCACCTCAAATGATCTTATAAATTGGAATAGGGTTGATAATGGACGAAATGGATTAGCCCTGCATAAGAATGATAGTTATGGAGAAAAATGGTTCTGGGCCCCTGAAGTTTACTTTATAAATGGTAAGTTTTATATGTACTACTCTGCAGAGGAACATATGTGTGTGGCTACTTCAGACTCACCATTAGGTCCTTTTGTTCAGGATATAAAACAGCCAATGTTGCCTGGTGAGAAAACTATAGATAACACTCTTTTTATTGATGAAGATGGCACTCCTTACCTTTTTTTTGATAGGTTTAATGATGGTTTGAATATTTGGGTTGCAGAACTAGAAGATGATCTTAAAACAATAAAAAAGGAGACACTTCATCCCTGTATCCATGTTTCACAAGAGTGGGAAGAGGTATGGCCAAGGGTAAATGAGGGTGCATTTGTAATTAAACAAAATGGAACTTATTATATGACCTATTCAGCCAACAGCTATGAAAGTCAATATTATGGAATTGGTTGTGCAACTGCTACTGATATTATGGGTGAGTGGACAAAATATTCCCATAATCCACTATTGCAGATACCAGGTAATCTTTATGGAGTAGGGCACAGTTCAATGTTTAAGGATAATGATGGGAATTGGAGAATCGTATTTCATGCACATCAGAGTGAAAATGAAATACATCCCAGGAATATGTTTATAAGCAAAGTTTATTTTAAAAAGATAGGAGGTGAAAATATATTACAAATAGATCCCAATTTTATCACACCAGTGATAGTTAACGACTGATTTAATATTTTGATTTTGATGATATTATAATCTTAATTTATAAAGCTCCGATTTTAATGTTTATGACTTTGAATATTTAAAAGGAAAATTTAATAACCTAAACAAATGAAATGAAAATGGAAAGATGTTTAAAATTATGCAAGGGAATATTTCTCGCGTTAGCGTGGATAATAGCCCAAAGCTTGTCTGCTCAGACTATTACAGTGAGCGGTAATGTTAGCGATGTATCCGGTGAACCACTAATTGGTGTTACCATACAGGTAGCAAATTCCTCTGTGGGAACAGTTACCAATTTCAATGGTAACTATACTCTAAGCGGTGTTTCACCTAATGCTGTTTTAGAAGTCTCATATGTCGGTATGACTACTCAGCGTATTAATGTTAATGGTCGTACTAATATCGACATAGTAATGTCAGAAGATACAGAAATACTTAGTGAGGTAGTTGTAACCGGTTTCGGTTTATCTCAGAGAAAAGAGTCTTTGACTTCAGCTATCTCTGTAATTGGAGCAGAAGACATAAGCAGGTCTCAGGCTTCAACTTCTTCAGGAGCGTTAGTTGGTAAGATTCCGGGTATCAACTCTCGTCAGGTGGATGGACGTCCTGGTGCATCAACTAATATCCAGATCAGAAATATGGGTGCACCATTATATGTAATTGATGGTATACAATCTGATGAGGGTCAATTTAATAATATTGACTTTAACGATATTGAGACAATAACTGTTTTGAAAGATGCCTCTGCATCAATTTATGGTGTAAGGGCAGCAAATGGTGTTGTTGTTGTTACTACAAAAAAAGGTTCAAGAAATTCCAAAAATACAGTAACACTTAATACTTATTATGGATGGCAAAGCCTATATGCTTTCCCAAAACCTGCAACAGCTGAGACTTATATAACTAACTATATTCAGTCGCAGACAGTTCAGGGAGCCACTAACTACACTTATACAAAAGAAGACTACGAAAAATGGAAAAAAGGAACTGAAAAGGGTTATGTTCCATTTGACTGGTATGATTTTATTTGGGAAGTATCTCCTCAGACTTATGTAAATGCTAACGTATCTGGAGGTTCTGAAAATATAAATTACTATCTGAGTGTTGGTAATTTGAAGCAGGATGCAATGATTGTTAACTATGGTGGGTTCCAGAGAACAAACGTTCAGATGAATGTTACTGCCAATATTACTGACCGTTTCAAAGTTGGTGGTGGTATGAATGGACGTATCGAGACCAGGAAGAACCCGGGTGTACCTGAAGTAGACGACTACTGGATGCCTCGTTTCGGTACTTTCAGAAACTTGCCTACAAGAAGACCATTTGCTAATGACAATCCTCTCTATCCAACTTTAACTTCAACAAACCCTGCCACAAACTTTGGCTGGCTTACATATGACTTGTCAGGTACTTTCCAAAATACATGGAGAGTTGGTCAGTTGAACTTTGATGCTGAATATGAGCTGTTTGATGGATTAAAAGCCAAAGGATTATTTAGTTATTATTTAGCTAATCAAAGGCTTGATAATCATGAATATACTTATAAGCTTTATGGATATGATGAAGATACAGATACTTATCCTGTAATTTTCGAAAATAATAACCCATGGCGTGAGAGAACTCAAGGTTATGTAGAAGAGGTTACAACTAATATACAGCTAAACTATGATAAAAGATTCGGAGATCACAACGTGTCAGCTGTATTAGGTGCAGAAACTATAAAAAGAGATACTCCTTCTACATGGGTACACTCTATTCCTACATCAAACGCATTGAATCTTATAGACTATGAAACCATGGATACATACGATGATACAGGAAATAATACACAGGCACGACTTGGTTATATCGGAAGATTTAACTACGACTATGCAGGAAAATATCTAGTTGAATTTTCCGGTAGATACGATGGTTCATGGAAATTCCCACCAAACCACAGATGGGGATTCTTCCCTTCAGCATCAGTTGGATGGAGAATTTCAGAAGAATCTTTCTGGAGAGAAAGTAAATTGACAAATGTATTTTACGACTTAAAACTCAGAGCATCATATGGTTTACTAGGAGATGATAATGTAAGTGGATATAATGCTTTCGATTATATGTCAGGTTACTCATATAAAAATGGAGGATCTGTTATTGATGGAATGTATACATTAGGAACTGTACCTCGTGGTCTTCCTGTAACTACATTGTCATGGATAAAAGCTAAAATACTTGATATTGGTATGGATGCAAGTTTCTTTGATGGTAAACTTACAGGTTCATTCGACTTTTTCAGACGTATGAGAACTGGACTACCTGCATCAAAATATGACATCTTGTTACCTTCTGAAGTTGGATTCAGCTTGCCAAGAGAGAATTTGAACTCTGATATGCATATGGGTTATGATTTAATGGCTAAATGGACTGCAAAAGCAGGTGATTTGACCTATTCAATTGGTGGAAATGCTACCTACTCAAGATTTTATGATTGGGAACAGTACAAGCCACGATTCAGTAACTCATGGAACGTTTACAGAAATTCAATAGAAAAACGTTATGGATATCTAAACTGGGGCCTTCAGGCAGATGGTCAGTTCCAGAGCTGGGAAGAGATTGCAACTTGGCCAATTGACAACGACCGTCAGGGTAACAGAACTCTTCGTCCTGGTGATATAAAGTATGTGGATGTTAATGGTGACGGTGTTATTAACTGGTTGGATGAACGTCCAATTGGTTATCGTCAGGATTCAACACCTATTTTCAACTACGGTATGAATTTCTACTTTAAGTGGAAAGGTTTTGATCTTGCATTCGACCTTACAGGAGGTGCTCTTTCTACATGGTACCAGGAGTGGGAACAGAGAAATCCTTTCCATGATGGAGGTAATAATCCTCAGTACTACATGGAAGATACATGGAGACTATCTGATATATGGGATGCTAACAGTGAACTAATACCAGGAAAATATCCAATGTTGCTGATTGGTAACAGTAATCACAGTAATTACTGGAACAGTACATTCTGGAAGAAGAATGTTAAGTATATAAAGTTAAGAAACTTAGAGTTTGGTTATAATTTCCCAAAATCTATTGTTGAAAAAGCTTCACTTTCTGATTTAAGATTATATCTCGCTGGTCAGAACCTAGTTGGATTAACCAATTTAATTGGAGTCGATCCTGAAATACAGGAGACAAATGGGTTAGCTTATCCTACAACCAGGATCGTGAATATTGGTTTAACTGTAAAATTCTAAAAAGTTATGAAATTAAAAAATATATTTATAGCATTTGCTTTAGTGCTTTTTGCACTCACAAGTTGCTCCGAATTTTTGGAGAGAGAACCGGATACAATATTATCTGACGATCAGGTTTTCGGTGACGAAGTTATGATCAAATCAGTTCTTTCTAACTTCTATGGCAGAATTACATGGGGGCAGCATATAGATGACTCCTATTCTTATACAATTTTGGATGAGGCATCAAGATCAGAAAGTGGTCCTGACACCAGACAAGGATTTGAAGATAACAGATGGAGGGTATATGATTATACATTAATGAGAAACCTCAATCAGTTTTTAAAAGGTGTACGTGAAACTGATGTATTAGATGCTGATACGCAAAAAATGTTAGAAGGGGAAGCTAGATTTATAAGAGCTTGGTTATATTTTAATATGGCTCGAGGAATGGGTGGTATGCCTATTATAGGAGATGAAGTATTTGAATATAGCCCGGGTATGGACATTACCACATTGCAATATCCGAGATCTACTGAAGCTGAAATTTACAACTATATAATTTCAGAATGTGAAGCTATCAAGAATTTTCTTCCTGAAAATCCAAGTATCAATGCAGCCAGAGCTACCAAATGGGCAGCATTAATGCTTAAGGCAAGAGCAGCTGTTTATGCAGGATCAATTGCAAATTACAATAACAAAATGCCAAACCCGATTAAAACTCCGGGTGGTGAAGTTGGAATTGATGCTAACCTTGCACAAGGATACTATCAAACAGCACTTTCAGCAGCAGAAGAGGTAATAAACAGCGGTAAATACGAATTACAACTTAATAAACCGGATGACAGAGGAAGAAATTTTTATGAAGCTTTATCTGTAAAAGAAAATAATAAAGAGGTAATTTGGGCACGTGATTATAAATATCCTGGACAGACTAATGGGTTCACACAAATAAATATTCCTGCTTCACATGCTGAAGATATCGACCGTGCTTATGCAGGTCCAATACTAAATCTAGTTGAAGATTTTGAATACATTAATGATAGAGATGGTGAAATTAAAATCAGAGACAATGAAGGTAACTATATCTTTTATGATAGAGCAGAGGATGCATTTGCAAATAAAGATCCAAGATTATGGGGAACTGTAATTTATCCGGGAGCTATCTTTAAAGGTTCACCTGTTGTACTTCAGGCTGGTCAGAAATATTTTGAAAACGGTGAGTGGCATGTAAGAACCAGTACACCTGGTAGTACTGATGAAAATGATATCTTGATAACATCAATAAATGGTCCTAATCAATCAAATGACCAGTACGTAAACAAATCAGGATTTTTCTTCCGCAAATTCTTAGATGAAACTCCAAGTGCTTCAACACGTGGTAGAAGAAGTGAAATGTGGTTCCCAAGATTCAGATTTGCAGAAGCTGTAATGATTGCATCAGAAGCAGCCTTTGAATTAGGACAGGCTGATAAAGCTCTAACATATTTGAATATGGTTAGAGAAAGAGCAGGAATTCAACCACTTACTTCAATGACATTTGATGATATTGTACAGGAAAGAAGAGTTGAGTTTGCATTTGAAGATCACAGGTATTGGGATTTAAAACGTTGGAGAATTGCAGATAAAGTATGGAATGGTATTCAGGATGATCCTAATGCTCAGCAGTGGGGATTGTTTCCATATCTTGTGAATGATCCAGGCAATCCTAATCATGGAAAATGGGTATTTGATAAAATTAAAATTCATATGTCACCATTTCCAAGAGACTTTCAAATGAGAAATTATTATAATTTCATTGATCAGGGATGGATAAATAATAATCCAAAGTTGGTTAAGAATCCTTATCAATAAATAATGTCTAATTTCGAAAAAATAAACAATTATGATACAATATAAATACTTTGTTATAATATTACTGTCAGTAATGATGTTTACTGCCTGTGGTTTGGACAATTATGATGCTCCCCAATCTGAGCTGCATGGAAAAATCACATATAACGGACAGACTTTAGGTTTACGAGGAACCGGTGAAGCTGTTCAATTGCAACTTTATCAGGATGGTTATGAATTAAGAGATAACATACCTGTATATGTAGGACAGGATGGAACTTTTAGTGCTAAATTATTTGATGGAGAATATAAACTGGTTACCAGAAATCAGAACGGACCATGGGTAAATTCTCGTGATACAACAGTGATTAAATTAAATGGAACAACTACAGTTGATGTTCAGGTAACACCTTACTTTACGATTTCAGGTGCTAATATTTCACTTAATGGTTCACAGCTGAATGCTTCATTTACTGTAAATCAGGTTGTACAAACAGCAAATATCGAATATGTAATGTTGCTTGTTAGTAAAACCAATTTCGTTGATGATGTTTCTTATATTGGTCGTGAGGATTTCAGAAATGTTGAAGCAGGTGCATTAAATTTATCAATGGATCTGTCCAGCAATCAGCAGGTTGCAAGTGCTAAGGCTCTTTTTGGAAGAGTTGGAGTAAGAACCGTTGGTGCTGATCAGGCAATATATTCAGATGTAGTAAGATTGAAATAATAAGTAATCAATCAATAACAGATAAAATGTATGGAGGAGGGGCTATTTTATTAGCTCCCTCCATACTTTATTTAATACAAACTTTAATAAGAATTAGAAAATAATCAAATCAAGTATAATGAAAAAGAATGGTTTACTCCTAACTTTAATATCGTTTATTGCATTACTATCCTGTGGCAAAACTGCCAATAAAAGTATAGTTATTGCAACAGACCTGACTACAGAACTTCGTGCCCCATCTTATCCATTGGTAACAGTTGATCCATACTTTAATGCATGGTCGAATGTTAACAATCTTTACGATGATCAGGTACGGCATTGGACTGAAAAAGAGTTTCCACTATTAGGTGCTCTAAGAGTTGACGGAACGATATACAGATTTATGGGAGTTGAAAAATTACCTTTGAAAACAATTCTGCCTACATCACATGAAGAAAAGTGGGAAGGTAAGTATACATTTCAACAACCAATTGGAGAAGGGTGGAAATCATTAGATTATGACGACAGTTCATGGGCAATCGGACAAGCTGCCTTTGGAACTCAAAATGAACCTAATTTATCAACACTTTGGCAAACAAAAGATATCTGGGTACGCAGAACTTTTAATATTGATGAAGATTTAAAGGACAGAGATGTTTTTTTACATTACTCTCACGATGATATTTTTGAATTATACATTAACGATATACAGGTTGTAAGTACCGATTATTCATGGAAATATGATGTTCAAATTGAACTTAGTGAGGAAGTTAAAGCAACTCTGAAAAAGGGAGAGAATATAATTACCGCACACTGTCATAACAGAACCGGTGGTGCTTATGTAGATTTTGGCCTTTATGAACTTGAACCTAATAAATCAACATTATCAAATACAGCAATACAAAAGTCGGTAAGTGTACTGCCAACACAAACAATTTATAAATTTGATTGCGGTGAAATAGAATTGGATCTTATTTTTACATCACCACTTCTACTGGATGATCTTGAATTAGTATCTCGTCCTGTAAGTTATATTTCTTATCAGTTAAGATCTAAAAACAATCAGACTCATGATGTTCAGATATACTTTGAATCAACTCCTCAATGGGCTGTTCACAATATCAGTCAGGCTGTAACTTACGAGGAGATTGCAAATGACAGACTTAAGTTTTTAAAAACAGGTACTGTTGAACAACCTATCTTAGAGAAAAAAGGTGATGATATAAGAATTGACTGGGGGTATTTTTATTTGGCAGGTCATAATGATAAGTCAACAAACATGAAATTTGGTGACTACTGGAATGTTAAGCAAGAGTTTAACAGTACGGGAGCCGTTTCTGAAACTAAAACAGAAAGCTTGTCAGAAAAAATGAATAGTGAAAATATGATTGTACTGGCATATAGTAAAGACTTGGGAAAAGTTTCAGATGAAATGACAACAGGTTATATATTGCTTGGATATGATGATATTTACTCGGTCAGATATTTTGATGAAGATTTAAAAGCTTATTGGACTAAAGATGGTACGGTTGATATATTTACTGCTTTCGAAGATGCAGTTAATGACTATTCAACAATAATGAATCGCTGTGATGAGTTTAATCGCGAGTTATTATCAGAAGCAACTAGGGTAGGAGGAACCAAATATGCAGAACTTATATCTTTGGTATACAGGCAATCAATAGCAGCTCATAAATTAGTAAAAGATAAAGAGGGGAATCTTCTTTTCTTCTCAAAGGAAAACAATAGTAACGGCTCTATAGGAACTGTAGATATTACTTATCCATCATCCCCGTTGTATTTAATTTATAATCCAGATCTGGTAAAGGGTATGCTTAACCCAATATTCTATTATAGCGAAAGTGGAAGATGGACTAAACCATTTGCTGCACATGATGTGGGAACATATCCAATTGCAACCGGACAAACTTATGGTGAAGATATGCCAATAGAAGAGTCGGGCAATGTATTGATATTAACAGCAGCAATTGCTGAAATAGAGGGAAATGCTGATTATGCTGCTCAACACTGGGAAACATTGACTATTTGGACTGAATATCTTAAAGAATATGGTTTAGATCCGGAAAATCAACTTTGTACAGATGATTTTGCAGGTCATTTAGCGCACAATACAAACCTTTCGATTAAGGCAATAATGGGAATAGCATCTTATGGAAAACTTGCAGGGATGTTAGGAAAGACAGAAGTTGCAGAAGAATATATGCAAATTGCAAAAGAGATGGCTACTCAATGGGAAACCATGGCTGATGATGGTGATCACTATAGGTTAACGTTTGACAGACCAGGGACCTGGAGCCAAAAGTATAATATTGTTTGGGATAAATTATTAGGATTTAATATTTTTGAACCAAAGATTATTGAAAAAGAGATAGCTTTGTACAAAACACTGCAGAACGAATATGGTCTGCCATTAGACAATAGAGCGACATACACCAAAACTGACTGGATTATGTGGACTGCTACACTTTCCGGAAACAGTGATGATTTTGATGCATTAATAGATCCGGTATATAAGTATGCCAATGAGACAAAATCACGTGTGCCAATTAGTGACTGGCATGATACAAAAACTGCTGAGAGGATGAATTTTAAAGCACGATCAGTAGTAGGTGGCTACTATATGAAATTATTAGAGGATAAGCTAAACAGATAACTTTTTACTAAAAAAAGGAGTAAAAATGAGTAATAGAAAAGAGATAAACAGGCAATCACGGCGAAAAGCAATATTTACTTTAGGTGCTATTGCCGGAACATCTACTTTAGGTGTAGTTGGTAATAATTTATATTCTAAAAATGAAGACCAAATATTGAATAAAGAGAACTTGCCTCTCTTTTCTATTAGAGATATGAAATCGGGGCAACTTACAACTTTTAACAACAACACCAAACAAAAAGCATTTCCCATACAGCCTGGTGAAAAAAAAATATTAGTACAACATGATTCACCTGGTATAATCACACGGATTTGGATGACCACTTCCGGGTGGTTTTGGGAAAACTGGGATGTAAGGGAAGAAAAGTGGCCTGATACAACTATCCTGAAAAAACTTATACTGAGAATTTATTGGGATGATAATAAATTCCCTTCAGTTGAAGCACCTATTGGAGACTTTTTTGGAGTAGGTCACTGTGAATACAAGCATTTTGTTTCTAAATATTTAGGAATGTCAAGTGGTGGGTTTTACTGCTATTTTCCAATGCCTTTTAATAAAGTAAAGATTGAGGTAGAGAATCTGCATGATAAATCTATCCCACATGTTTTTCTAAATGCCAACTATACATCATACGATGTATTACCTTCTGATGCAGGTCGTTTTCACTGTATGTATAACTCCGGCACTAATGCAGGATCTGAACCACAGTATATAATGAAAACAAAAGGCAAAGGTCATTTTGTTGGGTGTTGTTTATCAATGCAGAGCTGGCTCCCAAACTATCTGGGATATCTTGAAGCACCTGAATATATTTTTATCGATGATGATTTTGAAGAAAAAAATCCTTCAATTGTAGGTACAGGGTTAGAGGACTATTTTAATGGTGGGTGGTATTTCAGAGATGGTGAATTTAATGCACCTCTTCATGGAGTACCTTTGAAAGATCCATTACGATCAATGATTTCAATGTATCGTTTTCATGAAAGTGATGCTATCTACTTTGATAAATGTTTTACTATGTTGTTTCAATCACCACGTCCACCTGAACATACGAGAGAGTTTAAGTTTTCATCTACTGCGTATTGGTATCAGCAAAGTGCATCAGAATTATTATATAAATTACCATCTAAAGATAAACTGGTTGATCTCTACCGAATTAGAGATACAGATCATCAGTCAATCCCTTAAAAAATTACAAGAATGAAAAAAGCAACATTACTATTTACCATCTTAACACTGTTGTTTTCACTATGCATTACTGCACAGAACAATGTGAAAGTTACAATTGTGGACAGGCCTGATAAAAATATACAGAATAACAATTATATCACTAATAAGGCCCCACTGCAGCCATTGAGTTTCATTAAGCTACCTGTTGGTGATGTAAAACCGGAAGGTTGGACATTAAAACTGCTTGAACTACAAAAAGATGGTTTAAACGGACATCTTGGTGAAATTAGTGCATGGCTTGATAAGGAAAACAATGCATGGCTTGGAACAGGTACAGATTATGGTTGGGAAGAGGTACCATACTGGTTAAAGGGGTATGGAAACATGGCTTATATTCTCAACGACAAAGATATGATTGCAGAAACAAAAACTTGGTTGGAGGCAGTTTTTAGCAGTCAGCGAGAAGATGGTTATTTTGGTCCATACATTGAAAAAAATGGTAAACCGGATTTATGGGGTAATATGATTATGACCTGGTGTCTGCAATCGTATTATGAGTTTTCCGGAGACGAAAGAGTAATTGATCTATTAACTAATTACTTTAAATGGCAGCTTAATCTTCCGGAAGATATGTTTCTTAAAGATTATTGGGAAAATAGTCGTGGAGGTGATAATCTACTCAGTATTTACTGGTTATATAACATAACAGGTGATGATTTTTTAATTGAGCTGGCAGAGAAGACTCACAAAAACACTGCAAACTGGCGACAGAGATCCACTTTACCAAATTGGCACAATGTGAATATAGCACAAAGTTTCAGGGAACCAGCCAGTTATTATATGTTGTCAGCAGATTCGGCAGATTTAATATCTACCTATAATGTACACCATTTGATACGTAATACATTTGGACAGGTTCCCGGGGGAATGTTTGGTGCAGATGAAAATGCCCGAATGGGGTATATTGACCCACGACAGGGAACAGAAACCTGCGGCTTTGTAGAGCAGATGGCATCGGATGAAATACTATTGAGGTTAACAGGTGATCCTTTTTGGGCAGAACATTGTGAAAATGTAGCATTTAATTCTTATCCTGCATCAATGATGCCTGATCTGAAATCATTACGTTATATAACATCTCCAAATCATACTATTAGTGACTCCAGAAATCATCATCCAGGTATAGATAATAGAGGACCATTCCTGGCAATGAATCCATTTAGCAGCAGATGTTGTCAGCATAATCATGGACAAGGCTGGCCATATTATATCGAACATCTTGTATTAGCATCGCCTGATAATGGCATTGCTATTGCAATGTACGGTCCTTGTACAGCAAATGTAACTGTTGCTGATGGAAGAGAGGTGAAGATTGTTGAAGAGACAAATTATCCTTTTGAGGAATCAGTTAAATTTACAATTCAAACTAATGGAAAAGTTACTTTCCCTCTTTATCTTAGAATACCTACATGGACAGAAAACCCCTCAATCTCTGTGAATGGTGTTAAACTACAGATATTAATGGAGAATGGGAAATATGCACGAATTGAAAAGGAGTGGCAAAATGGTGACGAGGTTGTTTTTGATTTTCCGATGAAATTATCTCAATCGGTATGGCAGGTAAACCAGGATAGCAGAAGCATAAATTATGGGCCATTAACATTTTCGTTGAAAATAAAAGAAAACTATGAGAAAGTAAGCAGTATTGAGACAGCAATTGGTGATTCAAAATGGCAAAAAGATGCTGATCAGGAAAAATGGCCGAGTTACGAGATATATCCTGGAAGTGACTGGAACTATGCATTGGAAATAGATGAATCGTTACCCCTTGAGAAAAACTTCAAGGTAGTAAAAACAACATGGCCTGCTGATAATTATCCATTCACTACAGAGAGTGCGCCTATTCAGATCATTGCAAAAGGGAAAAGAGTTAAAGGTTGGGAAATAGATCAGTATGGACTTACAGCTGAATTACCAATTAAGGAGGAGATTAAATTTGAAAAAGAGTCTGAAGCTATTACACTAATTCCTATGGGTGCAGCAAGGTTAAGAATATCTGCATTTCCGGTTTACTTAAAAAACGTCGAATAATGTGTAGACATATTTGATGTAAATAATTAAATAACAACAACCCAAATAATAAATTAGAGTATGAAAAAAGTTCTTTATATATCAACACTTATACTTCTGATAATTAGTTTTTATTCCTGCAATCAAGCTAAGAATCCGAGTGTTGAAGAAACAATTGCTAGAGAAGTATGGACCGCACAGGAAGCCAATGATTGGTATGTACAACATCAATGGTTGAGGGGTTCAAACTTTATTCCCAGTTCTGCAATTAATCAATTGGAGATGTGGCAGGAGGATACGTTTGATGCTGAGACAATAGACAGAGAGTTAGGCTTTGCAGGAAGTATAGGGTTTAATTCTATGCGTGTTTACCTGCATCATTTGGCTTGGCAGATTGATCCGGATGGATTTAAAAACAGAATTAATGATTATCTTGAAATTGCAGATAATCATGGAATATCTACAATGTTTGTTATTTTTGATGACTGTTGGAATCCAACATACGAAGCTGGGATGCAACCTGAGCCCAAACCAGGTATTCATAATTCAGGGTGGTTAAGAGATCCGGGTGATTCAATTTATATCAATCCGAATATGATTACAAATCTTGAATCATATGTAAAAGATATACTGACCACTTTTGGTGATGATAAGAGAATTGTTTTGTGGGACTTATATAATGAACCGGGTAACTCAGGATATGGTAATAAAAGTATGCCATTATTGGAAAAAGTTTTTACTTGGGGTAGGGAAGTTAATCCTTCACAGCCTTTATCCTCTGGTGTATGGAGTTGGAATTTAAAAGAAATATCTGAATTTCAATTAGCTAATTCAGATGTAATAACATATCATAATTATGGGAGTGCTGAAAATCATCAGAGTATGATTGATACATTAAGAACATTAACGGAAAAACCATTGATATGTACAGAGTATATGGCTCGTACAAGAAACAGCACATTTCAAAATACGATGCCTATATTAAAATCTGAGAATATCGGAGCATATAACTGGGGTTTGGTAGCAGGCAAAACAAATACGATATATGCATGGGATACTCCAATAACAGACGGATCAGAGCCATCTGTATGGTTTCATGATATATTCCGCAAAGATGGTACACCTTATAGCAAGGAAGAGGTTGAACTAATCAGGAGTTTAACAGGCAAAAGCAATTAATATTTAATATATACTATTTCGTTTTTTAATGACTAAGTTGATACAGCTGTTTTTTATAGTCCTGTTTTTTGCAACATCAAGCAGTAGTCTGGCATCAGGAGCTAATGCCGGCTACTCCTTCAAACATTACAATACAGATAACGGGTTGTCGCAAAATACCGTACGAACTATTATGCAAGACAACATGGGGTTTATGTGGTTTGGGACAAAAGATGGACTAAATAGGTTTGATGGTACTACTTTTAAATTATTTAAATTTTCTCCTGACGGAGAGCTTAGTGACAATGTTTTTCACAGAATAATTCAGGACAAAAACAATAATATCTGGGTATCAACTGAAAATGGGGTATATATTTATGATGTTGTTAAAGAGGTCTTTCATGTCTTTGATAAAAAAACAGCGGATAATTTAACTGTAAATGGCGTTGTTACTGATATGGTTATTGATGATAGTGGAGATATCTGGATGTCGGTTGAAAGCAAGGGTATTTTCTACTATAATATTGAAAAAGATTATCTTAAATTTTACTCAATTCCAATTGTAGAAGATGGATTGAAGATGGTTAGCCTATACCCTTCCAAGGACAAGGGTGTATGGGTATTCAGATATTCATCAATTATTTTGCATATAGATAAAATTAATGAGGATATTTCTGAATTCAATCTTGAAGATGATCCGGAGCTGCTGTTAGAAACAGGAGAAGTGCTAGATGTTTATTCAGATCTTAATAATATATTACTTTTAGCAACTTCGCAGAAAGGTCTGGTTGCAATTAATACAGTTAACAAGACTCATAAGATACTTCTGGATAAAGACGCTAATGAACAACCGTTATTTGTCAGGACAATTGAAAGAGTTGATCCTAACACACTTTGGATTGGGACAGAATCAGGCATTTTTATTTTAAGCACCAGCAGTAATAATATAACTAATTTACGTCATAATCCTGCTATACCGAATTCTTTATCCGACAATGCAATTTACTCGATCTATAAAGACAGAGATGGAGGCGTCTGGGTTGGTTCTTACTTTGGAGGTGTCGACTACTACTCAAATATAAACAATAACTTTGAATTGTTTTATCCCGTACTCAATGAGCAGAGTTTAAAAGGAAAAAGGGTTAGAGAGTTTTGCAATGCGCCCGATGGCAATATTTGGATTGGAACTGAAGATGGCGGACTTAACCTTTTTAATCCAAGAAATAATTCTTTTCTTCCTTTGCCTCAGCCCCTAAGAACATTATACAATAATATACATACATTGTTTCAGGACGGCAATTATTTATGGATCTCTACATATTCAAAAGGTTTAAACAGGTATAACACCGTAACAGGAGAGCTTGTAACTTACACTAACACAGATGATCCGCATTCAATAAATCACAACAGTACATTCGCTATTTGCAAAGACAGGCAGGGACTTTTATGGGTTGGTACTTTATCGGGTGTTAATATTTATGACAAAGAAAAGGATCAATTTAATAGAGTTGAAGAGGTAAAAGGTGTTTCTATTCAGGATATTTTTGAAGATAGCAGTGGTTTTATATGGATATCTACATTTTTAGACGGGATATACCGGTATGATCCGTCAAATGACACCTGGAAAGTATTTCAGCATGATTCTGCAGATAAAGGTTCATTACCATATAACAAGCCTACCTCTATGTTTGAAGACAGCAAAAGAAGACTGTGGGTTACCACCCAGGGTGGTGGATTTGGATTGTTTGATTATGATACAGAGACATTTACGACTTACAATGCTTCAAATGGTCTAAATAATGACGTAGTTTATCAAATTCAGGAAGACGTAGAAGGTAAACTGTGGTTATCTACCAACCAGGGATTGGTGAGATTTGACCCGGAGAAGGAGTTTTTTGTGAGCTTTACAGTAGATAACGGACTTAAATCAAATCAATTTAATTATAAGTCAAGTTTTAAAGATTCGAGCGACAATATTTATTTTGGATCACTGGACGGGTTTATTCGTTTTAACCCGGCAAGACTTTTGTCAACTAATATAAAAAGTGAATCATTATTTACAGATATTTTTGTAAACAACCGCAGATTAAGTCCTTCTGCCCAAAACTCCATACTTAAGCAAAGCATAATGTTCACCGATGAAATTCAACTTCCGCATAATCAGAATTCAGTCAGTTTTCAATACGCTATTTTAGACTATTCAGGATTAAGCAGGAACAACACATATTATAAGCTTGAAGGGTTTGATGAAGACTGGATAAAGTCAACAGAAGGGCAGCAATTAATATATTCCAATTTAAAGCCGGGCAAATATAAACTCCTTCTTGGAAGTGGAGGATATGGGAATGATGAACCGATAACAACAAATAAAACTCTCTCTATAGTAATTAAGCCTCCCTATTGGTTAACAGGCTGGGCGTACCTGTTTTATTCTCTGATTATACTCGGTGGTTTGTTCCTTTTAGTACGTTATCTTAATCATCGTGAAAAGCTAAAACGTAAAGAAGAGATGAGAGATTTTGAACAATTGAAGGAAAGAGAACTATACCGCTCAAAGATCAATTTCTTTACCAATGTTGCCCATGAAATCAGAACTCCACTAACTTTGATTAAGGCGCCTCTTGATCATGTACTTATGAAAGAGTCATTTTCGGATAATATGAGAGATAATCTGCATATAATGCAGAAAAACACCGACCGTTTACTGGATTTAACAAATCAATTACTCGATTTTCGTAAAACAGAATCAGATTCATACCTTCTTAGCCTTGAACCTCAAAATGTTACACAATTAATAAAGGAGTCACAACTACGCTTTACACCATTTGCAAAACAAAAAGGAATTGAGTTTGAGTTTTACCTGCCTGACACAGATATGCTTGTGCAAATAGATAAAGATGCCTTTTTAAAGATATTGAGTAATCTTTTAAATAATGCAATTAAGTATTGTGAAAGCTACGTAAGAGTTAACGCCTATATTCAGGATAAGGATCAACAGTTTCATCTTTTTACAGAAAATGATGGAGAACTGATTCCGCAGGAGTATGAGGAAGAGGTGTTTAAGCCCTTTGTGCAATTTGCTGCTGATGAAGTAAAGAATGGTTCCGGTACAGGTATTGGGTTAGCTCTGGCAAGCTCATTGTCACAGCTGCATAATGGGTCTCTGAGATTGGAGAATGACTCATTGGTTAACAGGTTTCATTTGATTTTACCGGTGGGTGATATCAGACAAGAGGAAAAGGTAATTGAAAAAGTAGATTACAATGAACTGTTTGTAAGCAATAATGGAGGTGAATTAAACAGAAAAACTACTGTTTTATTGGTTGATGATGACATAGAGCTATTGCAGTTTGAAAGTAAATTTCTATCTGAATATTACAATGTTCTTATTGCTGAAAACGGAAAAGAAGCGTTGGAAGTTTTGAAAAAATCGAACGTGAATATTGTTGTAAGTGATGTCATGATGCCTGAAATGGATGGACTCGAATTCATGGAACGAGTGAAATCAGATATTGAATTTAGTCACATTCCTGTTATACTGCTAACAGCAAAAGTTACCAATCAGTCGAAAGTGCAAGGTTATGAACTTGGAGCTGATGCTTATTTAGATAAACCGTTTTCTGTTGATGTCCTGTTAGCCAGGATTGAAAACCTGCTTCAGGGGAGAGAAAAGCTACGGGAGTCATTTTTTAATAACCCTTTTACAGGTGCTGCTACAGTTGCTTTAACTAAATCAGACGAGGAATTTATTAAGAAACTAAATGTATTAATTCAGGAAAATATTGCCGAGTCAGATTTTAATGTAGAAAATATGGCAGAACATTTTAATATGAGCAGGGCAAGTTTTTACAGAAAAGTTAAGGGTGTTCTTGATCTGACTCCAAATGAATACCTAAGGGTAGAGAGATTAAAAAAAGCTGCTTATCTTCTCAGAGAAGAAGATTATAAAGTAAACGAAGTTTGCTATATGGTAGGTTTTAACTCTCCTTCATACTTTACCAAATGTTTCCAACAACAATTTGGTATTCTACCTAAGGAATTTCAGGAACAGAGGTAAGTTTGAGAAGAAATTGCTATTTATTGAACAATATTTTATCAGGTGGACTTGCTTTAAAAACTATTTTCGTAACCGTAAGATAATAACCCTAAAATAAATTTATATGAGAACAATTTTTACCTTATTATTTACAGTATTAATTACATTAAATATCTCGGCACAATGGAAACCTGCCGGAGATAAATTAAAGACTAAATGGGCATCAGAAATTGATGTTAATAATGTTTTGCCTGAGTATCCAAGACCAATAATGGAACGTACTGAATGGCAAAATTTAAATGGCTTATGGAATTATGCTATTTTACCTGTGGGTCAGCAACCATCCAGTTATGATGGAGAAATACTTGTTCCCTTTGCTGTTGAATCAAGTCTTTCTGGTGTTCAAAAAAGAGTTGGTGAAGATAAAGAACTGTGGTATCAACGTGAATTTACAGTTCCTTCAAAATGGAGAAACAATAAAATATTGCTTCACTTTGGAGCAGTGGATTGGAGAGCAGATGTTTGGGTTAATGATGTTAAGGTTGGTCGCCACCAAGGAGGCTACACACCATTTTCATTTGATATAACTGCAGCTCTTGTTAATGGTACAAACACTATAAAAGTAAAAGTATGGGATCCTACAGACAGAGGATTTCAACCAAGAGGAAAACAGGTTAACAGACCTGAGGGAATTTGGTACACACCAGTTACAGGTATATGGCAGACTGTTTGGCTGGAACCTGTTCCTGAGACTTATATCAAAGACTTGAAAGTAACTCCTAATATTGATAATAATACACTTTTAGTAGATGCTATTACTAATATTTACACCTCTGCAAACAGAGTTGAAGTAACAGTTAAGGATGGAAACAGTATAGTTGCCAAGGGTAAATCAATAAACAAACAACCTGTTGAAATAGCTATGCCACAAAATGTGAAGCTTTGGACACCCGATAACCCACATTTATATGATCTTGAGGTTGTAGTTTATGATGGAAACAAGCAGCTTGACAAGGTTAACAGTTATGCTGCTATGAGAAAGTATTCAACTAAACGTGATGATAAAGGTATAGTTAGACTACAACTAAATAACAAAGATCTGTTCCAGTTTGGTCCACTAGACCAGGGATGGTGGCCTGATGGATTATATACTGCTCCAACCGATGAAGCTCTTGAATACGATATTATTAAAACTAAAGATTTAGGATTTAATATGATACGTAAGCACGTTAAGGTTGAACCAGCACGTTGGTATACACACTGTGACCGTCATGGAATTATTGTATGGCAGGATATGCCAAATGGTGATCGCAGTCCGGAATGGCAAATGCATAATTACTTTACCGGTAATGAAAGAGTTCGTTCAGCCGAATCAGAAGCTAACTATCGTCAGGAATGGAAAGAAATCATTGATTATCTTTATTCTTATCCTTCAGTAGGTGTTTGGGTACCATTTAACGAAGCATGGGGACAATTTAAAACAAAGGAAATTACTGAATGGACAAAATCATACGACCCAACACGTCTTGTAAACCCTGCTAGTGGTGGTAATCACTACACAACAGGAGATATTCTTGACTTGCATAATTATCCAAATCCAAGAATGTATTTATATGATGCTCAGAGAGCAACTGTATTGGGTGAATATGGCGGTATTGGCTGGGCAAATAAAGAACACCTTTGGGAACCTGACCGTAACTGGGGATATGTTCAGTTTAACAGCTCAAAAGAAGTTACAGATGAATATGTTAAATATGCCGAAGAACTTAAACAGTTAATTCGTCAAGGATTCTCTGCTGCAGTTTATACTCAGACTACTGACGTGGAGGTTGAAGTAAACGGACTACTCACATATGATCGTAAACTAGTGAAGGTTGACGAAGCCAGAGTTAGGAAAGTTAACCAGGAAATATGCAATATTTTGAACGATTAATATTTTTGTCAGTTTTCCTTCTCATGGTGCTATCCTGTGAAAACAGGGAGAATCATAATGAAAAGGATTACTATATAGAATGGGATAATACCTCTCTTGTCTGTATTTCAGACGAGGGAGGTTATCCTCGTTTAATAAGACTCAATGATGATTCATTACTGGCAGTTTTTGAAAACAGAAGAGGTGATGTAGTTATAAAAAAGAGTTACGATGATGGTTTAACATGGAATAATCTTATAGCATCATTTGAAGCTTTTAATTTTATTGATGCGAATACAGGAGAAGAAACAAGAGTTAATATTGCCAATCCTGAAATTATACAACTCCGCGATGGCGACTTATTGCTTGCTGTAAACCTGCGCCCTCGGAAAGAGGGAGTTTATCCATATTCAATCGCTTTGAAAAGAAGTCGTGATAACGGTTTTACATGGTCTGATGCGGATATTTTGTTTCAAGCTGCAGATATATTCAGTAATGGTTGTTGGGAACCATCATTTTTGCAATTGCCTGATGGTACACTACATATATATTTTGCCAACGAATATCCATATCAGGAATCTGATGAACAGGAGATTTCAGTATTGACTTCAACTGATAATGGTTTTACGTGGGATATTGAACCTAAAACGGTTAGTTTTCGTAAGGGACATCGAGACGGTATGCCGGTAGGGGTGCACGATGGAGAATCAATATATGTTGTAATTGAAGATAATGTTTCAGGACAGTTTAAGCCTTGGATAGTAAGTAGTTCAATCAATAACAGTTGGGAAAATCCTGTATTATTTGATTCATCTTATAGATACACAACACTAAGAGAAAATCTTCCTGATACAGTTTACGCTGGTGCACCATATATGATAAGAACTAATAATGGTGTGTATCTGATTTCTTATCAAACAACTGAAAACAGATCATCTAACTGGGAACTCTCTACTATGGAGGTGGTAATTAGCGATAAACCTTATGATTTTAGAAATCCAACTCAACCATTTGATGTACCTGTAAATAAAGAAGCGAAATGGAACTCATTATCTGATTTAGGGAATAATAGAGTTGCAGCAATTGCTTCGACAAACTTTAGTTCAGAAAAAATTGGAGTTTGGATGATCAAAGGGGAAATTGTTTCAAAGTGATAAATGATTCTCAAAAAGATATAATCCACAAAATATTAGATTGTTTCTTTTACAAATAATAATGATGTGAAAACAACATATATATATATAATATTTTTATTATTGTCGATCCTTAGTTGTAAAGCAAATGAGATTGTTGATGTTGATCCAACTTCGGTTAATGTCTACAGAAATCCTGTTATAAATTTAAGTTTGCCGGATCCGACAATTATTAAAGCAGAAGATGGCAATTTTTATCTCTACGCTACAGAGGATATCAGGAATACTCCAATCTACAAATCTTCTAATTTAGTTGACTGGGATTTTGTTGGTACAGCATTTACAAATGAGACAAGACCTTCTTTTGAACCAAAAGGTGGTCTTTGGGCTCCTGATATAAATTACATAAATGGTAAATATGTTTTGTATTATTCAATGTCAGTTTGGGGTGGAGAATGGACCTGCGGAATTGGTGTAGCAACATCTGACAGTCCGGAAGGACCATTTACAGATCATGGTAAATTATTCATAAGTAATGAGATAGGTGTTCAAAACTCTATTGATCAGTTTTATATTGAAGAAGGAGGTAAAAAATATCTTTTCTGGGGAAGCTTCAGAGGAATATATTGCATAGAACTGTCTGATGACGGATTGTCTTTAAAACCCGGAGCAGAAAAGAAACAGGTAGCAGGCACTGCATATGAAGGAGTTTATATTCATAAAAGAAATGGATATTTTTATATGTTTGCTTCTATAGGATCGTGTTGTGAAGGACTTAATAGTACTTATACAACCGTTGTTGGTCGTTCAGAAACTCTTTTTGGACCTTACGTTGACAAACAGGGAAGGCCAATGTTGGAGAATAATCATGAGGTCATTATAAAGAAAAATGATAGATTTGTAGGGACAGGACATAACTCAGAAATTGTCCAGGATAATAATGGGAATGACTGGATTTTTTACCATGCAGTATCGGTTGAAAAACCAAAAGGTCGTGTACTTATGATGGATAAGGTCAAATGGAATAACGACTGGCCTTATATAGAGGGAGGTTCTCCATCTCTTGAAGCAGAAAAGCCAGAATTTTAGAATAAGTCAAAACACAAATAAAAGCTTAAGGATTAAAGAATATTTTCTTACATTTGCGTACAGAAAATGTACATGTAAGATTAGTAGAACATTCTAACGGAAAATATTAAAAGGAATATGAAGAAATTTTATCAAATTGTTTTATTGTTAGTAGTAATTACAGTTGTGGCTTGTACAAATAACAAGCAAGAGACAAATACAGAGCTGGCTACTTTATCCGGAATTAAGAGAAGTGATTTTCAATCTTCATTAAATGGAGATTCTATAGATCTTTTTGTACTCTCCAATGCAAACGGTGTTGAGGTATCAATAACAAACTATGGAGGAAGAATTGTATCTGTTATGGTTCCTGATCGTGATGGAAACATGAAAGATGTAGTATTAGGTTATGATAATATTGATGACTACAGAGCTACAGATAACAATTTTGGTGCAACAATTGGACGTTACGGCAACAGAATTGCCCATGGAAAAATAACAGTAGAGGGTGTAGAGTATCAACTTCCTCAGAATAATTTTGGACACACTCTTCATGGTGGTCCGGAAGGCTTTGATAAAAAAGTATTTAAGGCAAATCAAATTGATAATCAGACTCTGGAACTTACATACTTGTCAGAAGATGGAGAGGCAGGCTTCCCAGGTAATCTTTCAGTGAAAGTTACAATGATACTTACAAATGATAACGCTATTGATATTCAGTATGAAGCTGAAACCGATAAAGAGACTATTGTAAATCTTACAAATCACTCATATTTTAATTTATCAGGAGACGCAAATAAAACGATTCTGAATGATGTCCTTACCATAAATGCAGATCAGTTTACACCTGTTGATGACACTTTTATGACTACAGGTGAGATATTGACAGTTGAGGGGACACCTATGGATTTCAGAAACTCAAATGTAATTGGTGAGCGTATTGATAATTATGAATATGAGCAATTGAAGTTTGGAGATGGTTATGACCATAACTGGGTTCTTAATACAGGGGGTGATATATCTCAACTTGCAGCATCTGTTTATTCACAGGAGACTGGAATACTGTTAGAAGTTTATACTACTGAACCGGGATTACAGGTTTATACAGGTAATTTTCTTGACGGGACCAATGTAGGTAAATATGGAGCAGTTTATAATAAACGAAATGCAATATGTCTGGAGACTCAGAAATATCCTGATTCACCAAATAAATCCAACTGGCCTTCACCATATTTGAAGCCGGGAGAAACTTATACAAGTCGTTGTATATACAAATTCTCAGTAGAAAATTAATTTATTCAACCGGTTTATATTCAAATATAAATCGGTTGAATTGTTTTTGTAAGTGTAAATAGGAGTGAAAATGTTTCAATTTAAAATAAAGAAAAACACAAGGTTTATAATATTACTTTTTTCTATTCTGATAATTTCATCATGTAGCATAAGACAGGAAAAGAATGTTGAATCTGAAGATGAATTTATAGATACCAGTGAGTATAAATATGGAATTTGTGTTGATTCTTTAAATGTTTCAAATTATCAAATTGAAAGAGGCGACCTGTTATCTACTATATTATCTGACCTAGGATTCACTCCAGCAAAAATCGAAGAGGTTAGTAATGTAATGGAACCTCTGTATTCTGCTTCTAAACTACAAATAGGTAATAATTACGCAACAATAACAACTAAAGACAGTACGCGAGCTATTAAATATCTTGTGTTTGAAAAGAATAAAACTGATTATGTGGTGATAGATTTTTGCAATGATTCTATTTCCGCATTTGAATCAACAAAACCAATAACACATCGTCGCGAATATGTTGAGGGAACAATTACTTCTTCCCTCTGGAATACCCTTATAGATGCAGAAGCTCCGGTTATTCTGGCACTAAAACTCTCTGATATATTTGCATGGCAAATTGATTTCTTTGATGTAAAAGAAGGAGACTCTTTCAGGTTAATGTATGATGCCGCATATATAGATGATACTACATACGTGGATATTGCTTCTATTGAGGGAGCAATATTTACTCATCAGGGTAAGAAGTTTAGGGCAATACCTTTTGAGCAGGACTCTATAAGAGAATATTTTGATGAGGAGGGAAATAGCTTGCGTAAAGCATTTCTGAAATCTCCTTTAGATTATTACAGGATTACTTCAAGATTTACCAATGCCCGATTTCACCCTATATTAAAAAGATATCGAGCTCACCATGGAGTTGATTATGCTGCACCAACAGGTACTCCTGTTAAATCAATAGGTGATGGAGTTGTGGTAGAAAAAGCATATCAGGCAAATGGTGCCGGAAATTATCTTAAAATTAAACATAATGCAGTTTACACAACAACATATATGCATTTGAGTAAATTTGCAAAAGGTATTGAAAAGGGGAGGCGAGTAACGCAAGGAGAAGTAATAGGATATGTTGGATCAACAGGTCTTTCAACAGGTCCACACCTCGATTTCAGAGTACACAAAAACAACCAGCCCATTAATCCATTAACAATGGAGGCTCCACCATCATTGCCTGTAAAGCCTGAACTACGTGATAGTTTTATTTTGGTGTTCGAAAGAGTAACTGCTGAGCTGGACAGTTTGAAATATATTAGGCAATTCTATGTTTCTGAATCTGACTCAGTTAGAATTACTCAAGGGGTTTAATTTATAGTATTTACACCAATCTTTTAATCCACATTCGTGACATTTGGGTTTTCTTGCTATACAGATATATCTTCCATGTAAGATTAGCCAGTGATGTGCTTTGGAAAGCAAATTCTCAGGTATATATTTTACAAGCTCTTTTTCAGTTTCGAGAGGACTTTTTGAGTTATTTGTCAGACCAATTCTATTCGAAACACGAAAAACATGTGTATCTACAGGCATTGCAGGTTTATCATAAGCAACAGCCAGAATAACATTTGCTGTTTTTCGTCCGACTCCAGGTATTGTTAATAATGAATCAATATCTGATGGAACAGTTCCATTAAAATCATTTACAAGTTTTTTGGCCATCCCTACAAGGCTCTTCGACTTATTATTAGGGTATGAACATGATTTTATATATTCAAATATCACCTCAGGTGTAGTTTCTGCCATTACCTCAGGAGTAGGGAAGTCTTTGAAAAGTGGTGGAGTGATTAAATTAACTCTTTTGTCAGTGCATTGTGCCGATAAGATAACCGCTATCAGCAACTGAAAGTTAGTTTCGTAATGCAACTCTGTCTCAGATGATTCTGCATTTTCTTCAAACCACTCCAAAACTTTTCTGTAACGTTCTCTTTTTGTCATTACTATCAACCTGCTTTTTATTCATTGGCCAATGGGATAAATTGAGCGCTAAGATCTGGATCAGCCATGTCAGGATCAAGCGGATACATCGGTCGGTTTATCCTTTTGTATGGCAATCGTAATAAGTCTTGATCTACTCCTCCCGGAGTTAACGCCATTACCCAGTCAGCTCTTATGTCATACAACTCAGGTGTTAGATAACCAATCTTGTTTACCAGAATATCTATTTCTCTGGGGTTTAATCCAAGGTCGGTATAATTTCTTTCATAGTGATATGCATTTCTTTTTTCAGTAACTATAGTATAGATATTACCTGATTTAACCACTACTTCCGTGTTATTATCACTCTCTTTAATTGCTGTTATTTCACCTTCTATCTTGATTGGTGGTGCAAAACGATCATCTACTTCAGCTCCGGCAAGTTCACTGACATGTCCGCCTACACCTACTTCCAATGCTTTTTTTATTAATTCTGGTCCAGGTATTGAAGAATAAATCAGCTTTTTACTATTCGCAGCCTTAAATTCAGGACGTTTGAATATTTCATGTAAAGTCCAAGTAACATCACCTGCACCTCCAGCTGTTGGGTTATCACCCATATCACTTATAATAAATGGCTTTTTATCACTGGCAAGAGCCTGATTCATAGCATCATCAAAGTATGTTGTAGGTGCAACAAACTCAAACTCTTCTCTGACATCCCAGAAGTGTTTTGCTAATGTCTCAGCAGCTTTTGCTACAGATTCCTTATCATCTCCATATGCCATAACTACCCCGTGATTTCTAGGTTCATCAGCCCATGGATATGACATCCAAATTGAAGCGTCTATAACGTTATCTCCATTAATTTGTCCGGGGATTAATTCATATAAACCTTTGCCCGGTTCAATACGAGTACTTGTCTTTTCTCCAGGGAGTAGAATAGGTACCGGAATCCAGGCTTTATAGGCTGGTTTACCTTTACCTGTTTCAAGACGTTTGAGTAAATTTGTTACAGCTCTTTTTTTAGTTTCTATCGCATCTTCATGAGGTGCAAGTCTATAGCAGGTTATTAAGTCTGAGTATTTTGCTAATCGTGGAGACACACTACCATGTAGATCCATGGTTGTTGACACTAAAACATCGTTACCAACCAATTCTCTTATTCTAACTAAAAAGTCGCCTTCTGGGTCATCAAGTCCTTGAACACTCATAGCACCATGAATGTCAAAGAATAAAGCATCCAGGGGAAGACTTGCTTCTAGCATAGTTAGTGTTTTAGTAACCAACGACTCATATGCCTCACGAGTAACTATACCACCCGGCATAGCGTGACCACGTAATGTTGGTAACCAAACAGCTCTGTCTATAATACCAGAGTCAGGATTCATGAAAGGATAATAACTAAATACATCATCGCCTTCACGAGCTCTGAAAGCCTCTTCGTGTGATACAGCAGGAGAAAAAGTGCTTGATTCAATAGCAATCCCTGCAATTGCTATTCTTGGAAGTTCATTGCTATTTTGACTCTTACATCCTGTCAGAATCAGTATGACTGTAACAGAAACAACAAGAATTATCTTTTTCATAATGAATATATTTTATTGATTGTTTACAACATGAATAGTATGCATGGCAACAAGGCATGCAGTTTCGGTACGAAGTCGTGTCTCTCCCAAACTAATTGGTTCAAAACCATTTTTAATTGCAGATTCCACCTCTTCTTCACTAAAATCACCTTCAGGACCAATAAGTATTAGAGCATCATCTCCTTTATTGTATAACTGGGTTAATGGTGTTTTGGGTTTATCATAGCAGTGAGCAATATACTTCTTTGAATTGAATTGCATTGAAATAAAATCATTGAAGCTTACCTGTATGTCAATCTCAGGTAATGAAGCTTGCTGTGACTGTTTAATTGCTGAAATAGCAATTTTTTTTAATCTCTCTGTCTTAATATCTTTTCTTTCGGAGAAATTAGAATATATTGGTGTGAATTTGTCAATTCCAATCTCAGTTGCTTTTTCAATAAACCATTCGTTCCTGTCCATCTGTTTAGTTGGAGAAAACGCAATATGAAGTTTGAAATTTCTTCCAGTTGGCACTTCGTAACGATTTAGAACACTTATTGTGCAGCCTTTTGAGTTTGCATCAATCAATTCACAGTCATAAAAAAAGCCTTTACCGTCAGTAACAGTTAATTTGTCGCCGGAGCGCATGCGAAGAACCTTCACACAATGTTGCGATTCATATTCTGGTAGCTGGGAGATGTTATCTATGTCTGGACTATAAAATAGATTAAAAGACATTACTATTTAATTTCGGTACTTTTTTAATTTTAGGATATGTTTTCCCTACGGTTTATCTCATCACGCAGTTTAGTAGCCAATTCATAATTTTCCTCATTAACAGCATCAGTGAGACGGTGTTTGAGAGCTTCGAGACGAAGACTGGATAACTCTTCATCATCGCTGTCTTCTTTTACTTTCTTAGGATAATCTTCCTCAACCGACGAAGCCTGTTCATCAAAGACAACTGCCATATTCTGCATTATTTCTTCCGTTGTATATATTGGTGAGTTTGTTCTAATTGCCAATGCAACAGCATCTGAAGTGCGAGAGTCAATCTTATATGTTATACCATCATTCTCAAGTATCAGTTCTGAAAAGAATGCACCCTCTTCAAATTTGTATATAACTACCTCAATTAGATTAATATTAAGCTTTTTAAAAATTGAACACATCAGATCATGTGATAAAGGTCTAGGTGGAGTTATCCCCTCCATCACAATGGCAATTGATTGAGCCTCAGGTGTTCCAATTACAATTGGCAAGCGACGGATGCCATTTTCTTCAGAAAATATAAGGGCATATGCGCCAGCTTGAACCTGACTGAATGATATCCCCAATATGGATAGTTTAACTCTTTTGTTCTCCATTTATACTGTTCTTTATTTAATAGCAACTTCAAATATAGTAATTTTTTGTCACTAATAATTTTCAGCAAACTATTTTTGAAAATTTGGTCGATTTAGGTGTGTAATATTTAAAAATTTTGTATCTTTGCACTCACAAAATCAAATGGTGGTTGTAGCTCAGTTGGTTAGAGCGTCGGATTGTGGTTCCGAAGGTCGCGGGTTCGAGCCCCGTTTTCCACCCACATCCTCCAAGAGGAGATTTTTCATTCTCATAAGATTAGTTTTAGGTAATCACGTATAAGTAAATACGTGATTTTTTTGTTTTATTAGCTATTGTTCTATTTTGAGAGTGATCTTCTTCTGAATTCAGAGCAAATAATTGAGGTTGCCACAGCAACATTAAGTGATTCTGAAGACCTAACACCTAAAGGATATTCGGGAATATACAGCTTGTTATCGATATAATTAATTATATCAGCACTTATACCTTTACCTTCACTTCCCATAATAACTAATCCATTTTCTGTTAGTTTCTCATCATATATGTTATTGCCATTTAATAATGTACCGTAAACAGGTATATCTGAAAGTTCTTCTAATAGTTTTTTTAAATCTGTGTATACGACAGATACCCTTGCAATTGATCCCATAGTAGCCTGTACAGTTTTAGGGTTATAAACGTCAGCACAATCCTCAGAGCAGAAAACATGCTCTATCCCAAACCAATCTGCAATGCGTATTATAGTACCCATGTTACCTGGATCCTGAACCCCATCAAGAACTAATGAGAGTTTGTTCTTAAGATCATCTTTGTTTATATTTGATTTTTTCTGATAGAAAACAGCAATAATTGTAGGAGGTGTTTTCAAAAATGTTGCCTTCTTTATTTCATTCGGACTAGCTATAATAACCTCCTTTGACATTGAATTTATCTCAGGATAAATGTTAATAATCTCTGGAAGTGCAACAATAAGCTGACATTCACAACTATTAATTAAATCAAAAACTAGTTTTGTGCCTTCTGCAACAAAGGTGTTATGTTCATTTCTAAATTTTTTATCTTTAAGTGAACGTATATATTTTATCTTGTTATTACTTAAACTCATTATCATTCTCAAATATTAATCAATTCATAATTTCAAACTTTATTCTGAGTGTAAAATTAATCATTTTATCTGTCGATTAGGTCAGGTTTTAAGGCAAATGAAGGTATAAACATATCAAACTATAGGGTAGGTAGATTTAAAAAATAACTATCTTTGTAAATAATCTACTTTTATGTGAATAGTATAATAACTATTTGCTATAAATGAATAACAATATTTGATCGATTTTTATGAATGATAATGCATTAATGAACAGGGCAGCCGACAATATCCGTATTCTTTCGGCATCAATGGTAGAAAAGGCAAAATCAGGGCATCCAGGTGGTGCAATGGGTGGCGCGGATTTTATAAATGTACTGTTCACGGAATTCCTAGAGTATGACCCTGAAAATCCAACTTGGGAATCAAGAGACAGATTCTTTCTTGATCCAGGCCATATGTCAGCCATGTTATACTCTGTTTTATGTCTAAGTGGTAAGTTTTCAATTGAAGAACTGAAAAACTTCCGTCAGTGGGGTAGTCCCACCCCAGGTCACCCGGAGAGAGATGTTTTGAGAGGAATTGAGAATACATCTGGGCCACTTGGACAAGGACATGCTTTTAGTGCAGGAGCAGCAATCGCAGCAAAGTTTTTAAAAGCTAGACTTGGAGATATAATGGATCATACTATCTACAGTTTTATTTCAGATGGTACGATTCAGGAAGAGGTATCACAAGGTGTTGGGCGAATTGCAGGCCATCTTGGACTGGATAATCTAATAATGTTTTATGATTCAAATGAAATTCAGTTATCAACAACTACAGATGTAGTTACAAGTGAAGATATTGCGAAAAAATACGAAGCTTGGAACTGGAAAGTTATTACGATTGATGGGAATGATGTAGAGCAGATACGTAATGCACTTACTGAAGCAAAAGATGAGAAAGAAAAACCTACTCTGATAATTGGTAAGACTATTATGGGGAAAGGTGCATTAGCTGCAGATAATTCTTCTTTTGAGTGTAAGGTGTCAACACATGGTCAGCCTTTAACTGCTGCAGGAGCTGATATTAATCAAACAATTAAGAATCTCGGCGGGAATCCTGATAACCCATTTGAGATATTTCCCGAAGCTCAAGCATTATATGATAAAAGAAAACAGGAATTAAAGAAGATTGTATCAGCAAAACAAGCAAAATTTGAGGAATGGGCAAAAGCCAATCCAGAATTGGTAGAGAAAAAAAGGAAGTGGTTCTCGCGAGAACTTCCAGAGATCGACTGGCAAGCTATCCAACAAAAACCTAATTCAGCTACCAGGGCAGGTTCAGCTGCAGTCTTAAGTGAACTGGCACAGAAGGTTGAAAATATGATAGTTGCTTCAGCAGACCTCTCAAACTCAGATAAAACTGATGGTTTCCTAAAGAAAACAAAGTCATTTAAGAAAGGTGATTTTTCAGGAGCATTCCTTCAGGCTGGTGTATCAGAATTTACAATGTCGTGTCTTAGTATTGGTATGAGTTTGCATGGAGGAGTTATTGCGGCATGTGGTACATTCTTCGCATTCTCTGATTATATGAAACCGTCAATCCGTGTAGCAGCACTTATGGAAACGCCGGTAATATTTATCTGGACACATGATGCATTTAGAGTTGGAGAAGATGGACCAACACATCAGCCGGTTGAACAGGAAGCTCAGATTCGTCTGCTGGAGAAACTTCAAAATCACAGTGGTAAAAACTCTATGCTTGTTCTTCGCCCTGCAGATGTTCATGAAACAACCATTGCATGGAAGTTAGCATTAGAGAATGATAATTCTCCAACAGGTTTGATACTTTCGAGACAAAATATTAAAGATCTTCCAGCTGCAGAGTCTAGATTTACCGAAGCACTTAAAGCTGAAAGAGGAGCTTATATTGTTGAAGATGATCATAACTATGATGTGATTTTATTAGCTTCAGGTTCGGAAGTGTCAACTCTGGTGGAAGGTGCAGAGTTGCTTCGTAAAGATGGAATAAAAGTTAGAATTGTTTCAGTGCCTTCTGAAGGATTATTCCGTTCTCAATCACAAGAATATCAGGATTTAATATTACCGAAAGGGAAAAAGAAATTCGGACTAACAGCTGGGCTTTCTGTTACATTAGAGGGATTAGTAGGAGCTGATGGTACTGTGTGGGGGCTTAACTCTTTTGGATTCTCCGCACCATATACTGTATTGGATGAAAAACTTGGATATACAGGTAAAAATGTTTATGAACAAGTACTTAAAATTTTGTAAACATAAGAAGCATAAAAATTAAATAACTAGGTATCATGTCAGATTTTAATGACTCGGAAAAACCTATCGGACTTGCATCAGACCATGCAGGTTTCAATGCCAAGAGCTACATAATAAAGGTGTTGGAAGATATGGGCCTGAAATATAAGGATTTTGGAGCCTATTCTACCGATAGTACAGATTATACAGATTATGCTCACCCTTTGGCACTGGCAGTTGAGAGTGGCGAATGCAGATTTGGTATTGCAATGTGTGGAACGGGAAACGGTATAAACATGACATTGAATAAGCATCAGGGAATAAGAGCCGCTCTTTGCTGGAACCCTGAGATAACATTTTATGCTCGTGCTCATAATAATGCTAATGTATTATCGCTTCCTGGAAGATTCCTTGATAATGATGAGATATTAGAAATACTTAAAGTGTTCCTTAATACACCATTTGAAGGTGGCAGGCATGAAAGAAGAGTTAATAAAATACCGTGCGGCTAAGAATTAAAAAGAAATATGTCACACTTTTAATCCTGCAGTTTTTATTTTTTCAGAACTGTATGGAATCAAGTTTTCAATTCGATAATAATCCAAAGGGCAATTTTGATGCTCTTTGGAATATTATCGATAGGAACTATTGTTTTTTTGAGTACAAGAATATAAACTGGGATGCAGTCTATAAAAATTACAGTTCACGTATTACACCCAATATGAATAATGAGGCATTATTTAAACTTATGGGTCAAATGCTTGCTGAACTTAAAGATGGACATGTTAATTTAACTGCTTCTCATGATGTAACTCGTTATTGGGAATGGCACGAAAATTATCCTGCAAATTTTGATTCAGAAATACAAAAACAATACCTGGGAAAGGAGACAGAATACAGCAGGGCTTCAGGTATGTGGTATAAAATTCTAGAAGACAATGTAGGTTACATTTATTATGGTAATTTCTCAAATGATGTTAGTAATGCCAGTTTGGATCAGATACTGATGAAAATGTCAATCTGTAGTGGATTGATAATTGATGTGAGAAATAATGGTGGAGGTAATCTTACCAATGTTGACAGAATAGCCAGTCGTTTCTTTAATGATAGAACGCTTATTGGCTATATTTCTCATAAAATTGGTCCGGGTCATAATGATTTTTCAGAACTTCATCCCAAGTATCTTGAGAGTTCAAATAGGGTCAGATATCAAAAACCTGTTGTCGTACTCACCAACAGAGGATGTTATAGTGCAACCAATGAATTTGTAAGTATTATGAAATATGCTCCTCAGTCAACAATTATTGGAGATAAAACAGGAGGTGGAAGTGGATTGCCTTTTTCATCCGAACTCCCAAATGGATGGTCAATTCGTTTTTCTGCTTCACCTATGTTTAATGCTGAAAAAGAGCACATAGAGTTTGGTGTTGAACCAGATATATATGTAAGTATGTTGCAGGAAGATAAAGAGAAAAACAGAGATACAATTATTGAAAAAGCCAGAGAACTATTAAAAAGGTAGCCACAAAACATGAATATTGTTGTTTCACCTTCTACAATACCATCATTCAATCTTGCTGCTGAAGAATATCTCTTCAGTCAAAAATATGATGACTTTGTATTTCTATACATCAACGATTCTAGTGTAATAATTGGTTCTAATCAAGCTGTTATTAACGAAGTAGATTTAGACTTTTGTATTGAAAACCAGATAACTGTTATTCGCCGCTTATCTGGAGGAGGAGCTGTATATCATGATAGAGGTAATATTAATTATTCCTTTATCCAAAATAAAACAGACGAACCTTTGAGTGCAAAGTTCCTCAATCCAATAATAAATACACTTCACTCATTAGGAATACCAGCTTTAATAGGCAAAAGAAAAGATATCTGGCTTGATGGTTATAAAATATCAGGTACAGCATCTCATATTTCTCGTGGTAGAGAGCTTCATCACGGCACACTTTTATATGATACAGATTTAAATGTATTGCAAAGAGTTCTTTCTTCCAAACAAAAAAACACTGTAAAAAAAGCAACAGCTTCGGTACCTAGTCCTGTTATTAACATTAAAACACATCTGTTAAAGAGTAATGGAAATGCTCCTGATGTTAAAAGTTTTTATGAGATTGTTAAAGAGAGACTTATGTCTTTTTTCAATATAAATGAATTGAACAATCTACAAATAGAAGAGATTGAAAAAATAGAGGAGATTAGAAAAAACAAGTATATACAGAGAGATTGGAACTACAAAATGTAATTTTTACATTTATTTTCTCTGTTATTATATTTTTTTTGTACTTTTATGGGCCATATGCTTTCAATATAAAAGAAAGCACTAATCATATTTTTATATCATTTAAACAACAATGTCGAGAATTTCAGAGAGGAACAACAAACCCAAAAAGAAATTTCACCAGCGAAAAGGTTTTCTAATATCAATAGGAATAATAATAGGAGTAGTTTTTGTTGCAGCTTTATATCAGACATCGGTATATTTTTCAACAAATGAATCCTGTATGATGTGTCATGTACACCCACATGCAGAGGAAAGCTGGCAGTTATCGGTACATGTAAATAATGGAAGTGGTGTTACGGTTAATTGTGTTGACTGTCATCTACCTCCTTCAGATAATACATGGGCACATTATTCTGCTAAAGCGGTGTTGGGAGCAAGAGATTTATGGGGATACCTTACTAAGGATAGTGCAGATTTTAATTGGGATCAAAAATCAGAATTGGAATATGCAATAAAATATATTCCCAATGAATCATGTGTGAAATGCCACCAGAACCTTTTTCCTGAAGGTATAACTGATGATGGGATAACAGCACATCTTTATTATGATGACAATGTAGAGAAGCTTGATCTGCAATGTATAAGCTGTCACTTAGATGCGGGTCATTATAATCCAAATTATGCCCATGGACAGATGGTTGGAATACCGGGAATGGGTGGATCATATGCTGTTGACACAAGTCTCTATTTTAAAGAATCTACACCAGTTAATTCTTTCACTAATTTCAGGGAACAGATACCTGGTACTGCAGTCTCTTTTAATATGATAGCAATTGAAGGCGGAACATTTATGATGGGAAGCCCAGAAAAAGAGCCCTTCAGAAAACCTGATGAATCGCCTCAACACGAAGTTACAGTAAGTCCATTTTTTATGGCAGAAGTAGAAACTACCTGGGATCAGTACTGGGCATTTTATGCAGAAACAATGAGTGAAGGAAGAACTCCCCCGGAAGTTGTATATGAAAATAATCTAAAAGCATTGGGTGTTGATGCAATCTCAGGTCCCACACCACCTTTCGGATATCCAGATCAGGGTTGGGGACAAGGAGACAGACCTGCAATCACTATGACACATTATGCTGCTGAAACATATTGTCAATGGTTATCAGAAAAGACCGGAAAGAAATATAGATTACCAACCGAAGCCGAGTGGGAATACGCCGCAAGGGGTGGAACTGAGACAGCTTATTTTTTCAAAGGTAATCCTAAAGAGTTTTCAAATAAAGGGTTCATGAGAAATGTATTTAAAGCTAAGACCGACAGCATAAGTTCATACGTAATATATGATAATAACAGTAACGGTCGTACACAACTGCCATCGGAAGTTCTGCCTAATCCATTTGGATTAAAGAACATGTTGGGTAATGTACTTGAATATACAGCTGATAAGTATGATCCTGAAGCATATAGTAAGAGATCAGGCAAAACTGTGGATCCTATAGTCACCGAGGGTGAAGAATGGGTTGTAAGAGGAGGAAATTATAGTTTTGATGCCTCAGATGTACGTAGTGCATCACGTTTTCATACACAACATGATGATTGGATGAGAACAGATCCACAGCAACCAAAAAGCATATGGTGGTATTCTGATATTAAAGGTATTGGATTTCGCGTTGTATGCGATCCGGAATTTTAATACACATTGAAAATTGACTATTTATTTTTTACATAATATTTATCCAGATGAAAAAAGAAAATAATTTAACCAGAAGATCATTCCTGAAGACTTCTGCTGTAGCAGGTGCAGTAGGTGTAATTGGCACAGGTTCTGCCGGTTTGCTAACATCTTGTAGTGGTGGAAATAAAGGAAAAGGTGGAGCGGCAACTCCATTGAGAGAACCGGGTAGTTATTACATACCCGAATTACCGGATCTTGCAACAGACGGTAAAGAATTAAAAGCAGGAGTAGTAGGTTGTGGCGGACGTGGATCCGGTGCGGCAATAAACTTCTTAAATGCAGCAAATGGAGTTACAATAGTAGCTTTAGGTGATGTTTTCCAAGACAGAGTAGATAGTCTTGCTGAAAAACTAAAATCAGATAAAAATATAGAAATACCCGCAGATAAACGCTTTGTCGGTCTCGATGCTTACAAGCAGGTTATTGACAGCGATATCGATGTACTGATCGATTGTACACCTCCATTTTTCAGGGCTGAACATTTTAAGTATGCAGTAGAAAAGAACAAACACTGTTTCCTTGAAAAGCCAATTTGTGTTGATGCAGCAGGATATCGTACAATTGTAGCAGCAGCCAAGCAGGCACAAGCCAAAAATCTTAGAGTAGTAACCGGAACACAAAGACATCACCAGCGTAGCTATGTTGAATCATACAAACAGATAATGAATGGTGCAATAGGTGAAATTACCGGTGGAGTTGTTTACTGGAACCAAAATATGTTATGGTACCGCGAACGTCAGCCTCAATGGAGTGATTTCGAATTTATGGTACGTGACTGGGTAAACTGGAAATGGTTATCAGGAGATCATATTGTAGAACAGCATGTTCATAATATCGATGTATTTACATGGTTCTCCGGCTTAAGACCGGTAAGTGCAGTAGGATTCGGTTCACGTCAGCGTCGAGTTACTGGTGATCAGTATGATAACTTCAGTATCGACTTTGAAATGGAAAATGGTATTCACCTACACAGTATGTGCCGTCAGATAGATGGTTGTGCAAACAATGTAAGTGAATTTATACAAGGAACAAAAGGATCATGGTCAAGCAATGGCGGACATGTAATTAAAGACTTAGCAGGAAACGTTATATGGAAGTATGACGAGGATGCAGAAAAGGCAAATTACAAACAGACCGACCCATATACTTTAGAACATGTTAATTTGATTAACTGTATCAGAGGCAATAGCCCAATAGAGCAGGCTTCCGAAACAGCTATCTCTAACCTTGCAGCTATCATGGGACGCGAATCTGCATATACAGGTCAGGTAGTTACATGGGATGCTATGACAGCGTCACCACTTAATTATACTCCTGCTGACATTAATATTGGCAAAATGGATATGTCAGGATTTACTGTTCCCGTTCCAGGTAGTGCACAAAAATAAAAACTTATGGCATTTGACAGAAGACAATTTCTAAAAACTACTATAGCTGGTACTGCAACACTGGCAATAGGTGGATGTAATACATTTGCTTCAACAGAAACAAAGGCAGGTAGTATTGCCGGAAAGGCTCAGTTGAATATCTCTTTTCAAGAGGGTACAGCTCCCGGGGCTACACTTCAAGAGAAGTTTGATTTCATGGAAGAGCATAATGTTGTAGGATTTGAACCACATGGTAAACCTCTTCTTCAAAGAAAACAGGAGTACAAAGAGGCTCTAAAGGGGCGTAATATTAAAGTAAGTGCTGTATGTGCCGGCTTTGATGGATTTATTTTATCTACTGATCCTGAAGTTAGAAAACTTTGTCGTGATACAATGGCTGAACTTATTATTGCCGCAGGTGAGTTTGAATCTACAGGAGTAATCATTGTACCTGCTTTTAATAGTCAGGTTCCTGTAATGCCTCACACACAGGAGACGCGTGATTTCCTTTGTGAACAGTTTGATGAAATGGGAACTTTTGCTCAACAGCATGGAACAACTGTAATTTTAGAGCCTTTAAACCGCAGAGAAGCATTTTATCTACGTCAAGTAGCTGATGCTGCCTCAATTTGTCGTGATATAAATAACCCTGGTGTAACTTGTCTGGGAGACTTTTGGCACATGACATGGGAAGAAACTTCTGATATGGGAGCTTTTATATCTGCAGGTGATTATTTGCAACACGTACATATAGCAAGTCGTGAGCGTCGAAGTGTACCTGGTGAAGATGGTGCAGCAGATAATTATGTAGATGGTTTCAGAGGTCTGAAAATGATAGGATATAACAAATATGTAAGTTATGAATGCGGAATCCAGGGTGAGCGTGAGGTAGTTGTACCTGCATCACTTGAATTGTTGAGAAAACAATGGGAAGAAGCTTGATTATGTTATAAAATCCTTCAATAAAAAATGGGTGAGGAGAGTAGTTCCTTTCACCCATTTTTTATATGTTTAAATTCTGTAATTTTATTTATCCTATATTCACAGCATGGAACGATTTCTAAAATTTTTGTCATCTTATAAAGGTTCAATTGTTTTGATGCTTATCTATTCATTTGGTTTAGCAACTGCAACAATTGTAGAGAAACAGTTGGGCACACAAGCTGCAAAGATGCTTATTTATTACTCCCCGCTTTTTATACTCTTGCAGTTATTATTAGCAATTAATTTCTTGATTATTTTATTCAACAGCAACTATATAAAAAGTAAAAGGTGGGGGCTAATAATTATTCATCTATCACTTACAGTAATTCTTGGTGGAGCATTAACTACATTTCTTTTTGGGAAAGAAGGACAGGTTCACATTCGTGAAGGAGAAAAATCTGATCAGATGGTGATGCATACCTCCAAAGGTGTAAAAACCGAAAAATTGCCCTTCGTTTTAGAATTAAAAGATTTCAGATTAAATAGATATCCTGGTTCAAATAGTCCCTCCTCATATGAAAGTACTCTTCTGGTTTATGTAGATAATGATATTAGAGAAGTATCTGTATTTATGAATAATGTGCTGGATCTCAAAGGATATCGTTTCTTTCAGGCTTCATATGATAAAGATGAATTAGGAACAGTTCTTTCTGTAAATAAGGATGTAGCAGGTCGAACAATCACTTATACAGGTTATATTTTATTATTGATAGGATTTATTCTTATGTTTTTAATGCCCGGTTCCAGATTTAGAAAATTAGGAGAACAGTTAAAAGATATACGAGCCAGAGCAGATAAATTGACACTTGTATTTTTATTGTCTCTGATATCACTAAATGGATTTAGTCAGAATAATTGGAATGAAACGAAACATACAATCGATATAATTGAATCAATAAAAGATAATGCAATTCCAGTTGAACATGCAGAAAAATTTGGTGCACTACCTGTTCAGTTTCGCGGTAGAGTGATGCCATTGAATACATTCTCATCAGAAATATTACGTAAAATTCATAACGAAACAAATATATATAATCTTAATTCAGATCAATTTCTGTTAAGTTTATTAGTTAACCCTGAAAAATGGTCTCATGCAAAAATTATTTCTGGTGATCAATCATACCTGTCTTATAATCAATTTTTTGATGAGGGTGGGAGTTATAGCTTGTTAAATCAATTACAACAAATTTATAATCAGCCGGCAGACAAACGGAATGAATCCGAAAAAGATCTGATTAAACTGGATGAAAAGGTAAATATACTTTATCAATTATTTACACATATTATACCGGGAATATTTCCACATGCAGAAGATCCATCTCATACTTGGTATAATTTAGGAGATAATTTATCCGTTTATGAATTTAAGGACTCGGTTTTTATAACAGATTCATTCAACAATTATCTTGCAGAGGTAAGATTATCATTACAATCAAATGATTGGAGCAAACCTGATGAAATACTTAATTCAATCAAAGAATATCAATTAAGTAATGATAAAGCCTCACTGATCAGACCAGATAAAATTGAGGCAGAATTGAAATATAACCGACTTAATATATTTAATTACTCTAAATTAGGCTACTTTATCTTAGGCGGATTACTATTGATTTTGGCATTTATCCGTTTAATGAATAGAAAAACCTGGTTGCAATATGCAAGTACTATTTTGATAATTGGAATAGCTGCTATATTTATATATCATCTATTTGGTATGGGCATGAGGTGGTATATATCAGGTTATGCTCCTTGGAGCAATTCATATGAAACTATGGTATATGTGGCGTGGGCAACTGTCTTAGCAGGATTTATATTCGGAAGAAAGAATATACTAACACTTTCTCTTGCTACACTATTTGGTGGAGTCATACTTTTTGTTTCATCACTTAACTGGATGGATCCACAAATAAATACACTTGTTCCAGTACTCAATTCTCCATGGTTGATGTTTCATGTTGCAGTTATAGTTGCTGCTTATGGATTCTTTGGTATTAGCTTTTTATTAGGTCTCACTAATATTATTATAATGTCATTTAATAAAGCTAGCTCTCTCATGGCTCTTAGAATCAAAGAGCTAAGCGTGATAAACAATATGTCACTGCTAACAGGCCTTGCGCTCATGACTATAGGTACTTTCCTTGGAGCTGTCTGGGCAAATGAATCATGGGGAAGATACTGGGGCTGGGATCCAAAAGAGACCTGGGCACTTATTACTATTATAGTGTACTCAGTCGTTACTCATCTTCATCTTGTTAAAAAGTGGAATAGTGACTGGTTGTTTAATTTTACATCTGTCTTAGGATTTTCATCTGTTTTAATGACCTATTTAGGAGTAAATTACTTCTTGAGCGGTATGCATTCATATGGTCAAACAGATACTTCCTCTTCTGTCTTTGTGTATATTGCGATAGTTTTTACAATAATAGTAATTCTTGGTTTCCTATCCTATAATAGGAGAAGTAAATTCATTGATTCATAGAAAGATATAATGTGCAATGTAAATAATCAGGTATTCGAAAACACTGCCACAAAGTATTAATTACTCGTTGTATAAATTATAGGAATTATTTTATGGTTTTGAGTCTAAATAATTAAATTAATCAACAATAATAGTAATATGGTTAAATGGGGATTTATTGGCTGTGGAGCTGTAACAGAGAAGAAGAGTGGACCAGCATTCAGAAAAGTTGAAGAATCAGATGTAGTGGCTGTCATGCGCAGAGATTCTGTGAAAGCAGAAGATTATGCCAAACGTCATGGAATAAACAGATGGTACAATAACGCACATGATTTAATAAATGATCCAGATGTTAATGCTGTATATGTAGCTACACCTCCCGGGTCTCATGCCGAATATGCAATAACCGCAATGAGAGCAGGTAAACCAGTGTATATAGAAAAACCCATGGCAGCTTCTTTTCAAGAGTGCATCGAGATAAACAGAGTTTCAGAGGAAACTGGTGTGCCATGCTTTGTGGCTTATTATCGCAGAACTTTGCCCTATTTCAACAGAGTCAAACAGATTATCAATGATGGTCTTCTTGGTGATATATCTACAGTACAGATCCGTTTCTCTATACCACCATATGCTACTGATTTTGATAGGGCGAACTTACCATGGAGAGTTAAAAAAGAACTAGCCGGAGCCGGTTATTTTTATGATCTCGCGTCACATCAATTTGACCTGCTTGATTATCTGTTGGGCGAGATAAAAGATGTACAAGGTTATAAAAGTAATATTGCCGGACTTTATGATGTTGAAGATACTGTTGTAGCATCTTTCAGATTCGAGTCCGGAGTATTAGGTAGTGGTAGCTGGAGTTTTATAGCACCTAAAGATACCAGATCAGATCTTATCTATATTACAGGAACCAAAGGCAAATTGACATGTTCCACTTTCAACTTTTCTCCAATTATATTAGAAACCTCAGAGTGTGAGCAGGAGTTCTTTGAAGAGAATCCCGAGAATATTCAATTCTATCTTATTCAGAGTATTGTTAATTATCTAAATGGTAAGGGTGATAGACCTGTAAGCACCGGTATTACTGCACAGCGTACTAATTATATAATGGATAAAATTCTGTCAAAATTCTAACCAGGTGTATGACTATTACTGCTTAATTTAAACTATTAAAAGATCTATTTTCAATTGCATCTATTTTTTATCTTTCAATCTGGCATGCCTCCATATTTGCCATGAATTTACTATGTTTTGCCATAGAGCATAGGTTCCCGGTCCTAATGTTGCCAGGGGATTAAGATAAGTTTGAGTAAGCCATATAGCAAGAACAGTATTTTTTTGCCCCAAACCTTGTCCCCCTGCCACTACTCTTCCAAACTTTTTACCGATAAGTCTTCCAAAGTAAAACTGCAGAAGACATGTTATCATAGATGCTACTGCAATTACTACCTCTAAAGTATAGTTGCCATCATCTTGTAATTGAACGTATTGTGTTACATTTCCAATTACGATGGTTAGTGCTGCAGCCCATATATAGAAAGATACAATCTGGGCCTTCTGTATTCTTCTGTGAATCACAGGTGCACTCTTTTGAAGTAAAAGTGCTAAAAGAAATGGTACAACAAGAATTGGAATTACGCTAATAAAAATGTGCCAGAAAGAAGATATAAGATTAAAGCTTTCAGGTGTACCACCTACAATTGAAAGAAACAGTGGTGCTATTAATGCAACAGATAAATTGCTTATAATAGAGTATGCGGCTGTTACCGAGATACTTCCTCCAAGTAAACCAGCAACAACAGGAGCTGATGTTGCCGTTGCTGTTAATACACAAATCATCACTGCTTGCGCCAGAATTTCATTAACTGGTCGCAATGCAATATATATCAGTGCACTGCCAATATATTGAATAGCAAGCAGTATGTAGTGGAATTTTGTTAATTTGACATCATTTATACCTATTCGACAATAAGATATAAACAGCATTATAGCTAAAAGTAGTGGAAGAAAAGGGGAGAATACCGAGAGATGTTTATGAAATGCAATCCCTAAAAACATCGCAATAGGGAGCAGATATTTTTCCAGAAACTTTTGCATATCATTTGTAAAAATTTCCCGGTGACACAGAAAATCTAGATTTTTTCATCTTATCCTTATAGCTAATATCAATCATTAGCTGTTTTCGATCTAATATAAGATCTGTTATAAACTTCTCAATCTCAGGTAGAAATTCATTCATAGGGGATTCAGATACTTCATGCCCTATATCCTCAATTCTATAATACATATAAGGGTAGCGTTCCTGTTTAAACCTCTTTACCAGTGAATTTGACCCAAACATACCTATATGAAACAACCTTTTTTTATCAAAAGGAACAAGTCTGTCTGCACTTCCATGAAAGAATAGAGTAGGTGCTGGCTTTTGGGTATATGATGGTAAACCTTCTGTACTAAAAATACCTCCTGCAAATGAAATTACTCCTGCATAGTGAAAATCTTCCGGTAAAATGTCTGCAGATGAATGGTTGTCACGCTCTTCATAATCAGCTTGAAGAACTGTAATAGCACCGGCACTTGATCCGCTTATAATTATTAATGAAGGATCTATATAAAGTTCATCGGCATTCTCCAAAAGAAAGTTAGTCGCTGAGTAGAGGTCCGAAACAGCAAGACTAATTGCATTCTGTAATGGCTTATAGTTCAACAATCCTGGTGCTGACTGATCTTTCATACCCAGTCGGTAATCTATAGAAACTACAACAAAACCCTTGTTTGCAAAGTAATTAAAAAAGTTAGAATATTTTTCATAGTCTCTTGTGCCTTCTTTAAAACCACCACCAAAAACAAATACAATACAAGGTCTGGGAAGTAAAGCCAGAGAATCACTTTGGTAAATATCCATCTTTAACTGTTGTCCATCTTTTTCTAAAAAAACATGAGTCTCTTTATTAACAGAATAACCTAGCAGTAAAAATGGAGATATGAAGAAGATGCAAAATACAATTAAACTTATACGGTTCATAGCAATAAAAAAAGTTATTGTTGAATAAAGTCTGTAACTATTTTTAAAATCTCAGCTCTGGCTCTTTCATAGTCATCATTGCAAATTGTAACATCAAACAGTGGTGAAAAACTAATTTCATATTCTGCCTTTGCAAGACGGCCCTCAATAACCTTAGGAGAATCGGTTCCTCTCTTTTCAAGTCTCTCTCTCAAAACTTCTATAGAAGGAGGCATAATGAAAATGCTTAATGCCTGGTCTCCATATATCTTTTTGATATTCAACCCGCCTACACAATCCACATCAAATATAACATTAGAACCCTCTTTAAGAATGCGATCTACTTCACTCTTGAGTGTTCCATAATACCTGTTTGGGTACACCTCTTCATACTCAAGGAATTCGTCGTTATTAATTCGTTCTCTAAACTCTTCGGGTGAAAGAAAATAATACTCAACACCATTCTTCTCTTCTCCTCGTGGCAGACGACTTGTAGCAGAGATGGAAAAGCGCATATTCAATCCCTGAGCCAGCAGATATCGCACAAGAGTTGACTTACCTGCTCCGGAAGGGGCTGAAATTATAATTAATCTAGCCATTATATATTTATAATATATTTAGTATCTGTTCTTTAATTTGTTCAAGTTCATCCTTCATCTGAACTACAATTCGTTGCATATCAGATTGATTCGATTTGGAACCGAGTGTATTTATTTCACGTCCTATTTCCTGAACTATAAACCCGAGTTTTTTGCCCTGCGATTGATTTGCTTTCAGAGTCTCATCAAAATAATCCAGATGATGAGCCAGACGGCTTTTTTCTTCATTTATATCCAGTTTCTCCAGGTAGTATATAATCTCCTGTTCAAATCTGTTTTTATCTATCTCAAATCCTTCCAGGTGATTCAGACCCTCATATATTCTGCTTTTAATTTTATCAACCCTTTCCTCTTCGAAAGGCTCAATTTTTGATAACAGCGTTCGTATTTTGCCGATTTTGTGAGTAAGAAGATTCTCCAGCATAACACCTTCTTGTCTGCGGAATGCAATTACCTCGTTAGCAGCATCTTTTACCGCTCTTTCAATTGCTTTCCATTCCTCATCATCAAGCTCTTCAACGTCCTGTTTCATTACATCAGGAAGACGTAATAGTATCGAAAACCAATCTGAAGGTGCTGGAATATTATTATTAATAGATATTTGTTCTATCTCTTCACGATATTGATTTAGTACATTATAATCTATTTTCGATGATACATCTTTAGAGAAAACCTCCACATTCAATGTAAGGTCTATTTTCCCTCTCTCCAGAATGCTGGAAAGTGTATTTCGCAGTTCAATCTCTTTTACTCTATACACAGTTGGAATGCGTATGTAAAGATCAAACTGCTTGCTGTTTAAGGATTTAATTTCTACTGTAATTTTCTTATTGGGGAGTTCTGCAACTGCTTTGCCGTATCCCGTCATCGAGTGAGTCATACCTTCATTTTTCCACAAAGGTAGAGATTTTTATTTAATTATGCATGCTCCTTTTGCATGGCTTTACGCTCTTTCTCTTTTAAAATGCGGTCAGCTTTATCCCTTTCATCAGCCAACTTGAGAAGTTTGCGCCACTCAACAAGATTTGATATTAACAGGAATATACAAGCAACAGTTGCCAGGTACTGTATGGTGCCGGGCACAAAAACTTCAAGTAGAATAATTGAACCTATTGCAATACGCACCTCGGTTGGTCCGAAGATTCCTGAGTCAATAGAATATTGTCCGCCAATCTTATATCGCAGTTGTGCTGTAATCATTTCCCATCCATACAGTACAACAAAAAAGAATCCTGCTAGTTTCCATACACCGGGAGCATAAATTATAAAACCTGTACCTATAAGTATTGTTCCAACCCAGTCTACAGTAACATCCAATGAGAATCCATACCATTTACGAGGCTTGTTACGATAATAGGCAATTCGGCCATCAAGCGAATCTCCAAACCAGTTTACAATAAATCCTAACAAGGATAGGAGCATCCAGTATCTGCTGTAAAAAGCCCCCAGAACAAAACTGGTTGCAACCATTAAGTTTCCAAAAAAACCGATAGCGGTAAGTCCGTCAGATGATATCCAAGAGGGTATCTTTTGCACAAGGTAAGCAATCGTTTTTTGTTCCCACGCACGAAGTATATTTGTTCTTTGCCTGTCTGTTGAGATAAGTCTGAGCGACTTAACCATACTACTTTTGTTAATATTCATATCAAACCTAAATTTTCGGGTTATACTTTTGTTCAATGGGATAATGAACTATATGACCTTCAGTTCTATCTCTCATTGCAAATGTAGCCATTATAATTTGGATGTTACGAATTTGTTGCGAAAAAAATAACCTCTAAATTTAATTAATCCTAAAATTTAAACGATTAAGAAATGCTAAGTTCGAAATTATTAAGATATAAGCTCTCTTAATTTTACGTACATTTGCTATATGAAAAAGGTGTTCATATCATCACAACTGGATATTTACAAGCCGGAATTTTCTGAGCTAAATATTCCTTTAGCCGGAGAGGCTTCTGCCGGTCCGTTCACTAATGTGGATGACTTTGTTAGCGAGCGTATTGATTTGAATAAACTGCTAATCAGACATCCCGAAGCTACTTTCTATGCAAAGGTTAAGGGTAATTCAATGAATGAAGATTTCAATGATGGAGATCTGCTTGTTGTGGATAAAGCAGAAGAGTGGTCCCATGGTAAGATAGCCCTCTGCTATATGGATGGAGAATTTACTGTAAAAAGGATAGATATTGAAAAGGGAGTCTGCAAATTACTGCCATCTAATCCCCAATATAAACCTATAACCATAACTTCTGAGAATACACTTCTTATATGGGGAATTATAATTTTCTCCATTAGAAGGCATGGATAGATAAATATTAACCAAATAAGATACTGTAATGGTAGCGCTGATAGATTGCAATAATTTTTATGCATCGTGCGAAAGGGTATTTAACCCCTCTTTAATAGGCAGACCTGTTGTTGTTCTTTCCAATAACGACGGGTGTGTTATTGCCCGTAGCAGTGAAGCCAAGAAAGTAGGTATTGAGATGGGTGTGCCTGCATTCAAAGCAGCAGATCTGTTCAAGAAACACAATGTAGCGGTCTATTCAGCTAATTTTGCTCTTTATGGTGATATGAGCCGAAGAGTAATGTCTGTCCTAGCAGGTTTTACACCAAATCAGGAGGTCTATTCCATAGATGAGTGTTTTCTTGATCTTTCAGGTATTCAAGAAGATATGAGAGGGTACGGTCTTAAGATGAAGGATAAAGTATGGCAGTGGACAGGAATACCTGTAGGTATCGGCATCGCTCCAACAAAAGCACTGGCAAAGATAGCCAATCGCATTGCAAAGAAGTATCCATCACAAACAGGGGGTTGTCATGTGATAGATAGTGACGAGAAGCGTCTGAAAGCACTAAAGTGGTTGCCTGTTGCGGATATTTGGGGAGTAGGCAGAAAGAGTGCAATGAAGCTTAATGCAATAGGAGTAACCAAAGCCATTGATTTTATTCAGCTGCCTGAGTCATGGGTTCGTAAAAACATGACAATCACAGGAGTTAATCTTCAGCGTGAGCTCAAAGGAATTCCCTCAATAGATATAGTAGAGCTTGAGAAAGCAAAGAGCTTTTCCGTTACCCGTACCTTTGAAAAAGAGTATGACACTTTTGATGAGGTGAAAGAGCGTTTAATCACTTTTACCTCCCTTGCTGCCGCCAAAGTAAGAGCACAGCAATCACTTTGCCGCCGTATGCTGATCTTTCTTCAAACAAACTTCTATAAGGATAGTGAAGAACAAATTGCTCGTAGTGTAGAAGTCAGACTCCCATTTCCAACCTCATCAACTCTAGAAATAGTTGATTTTGTGGTGGCAGGATTAAAACAGATTTATGAACCTCACAGACATTATAAAAGAGCAGGAGTAACACTTTACGATTTTATCGATACAATTAATCTTCAACCAGCGCTTTTTCCCGAAATGAATTCTGATCCTCGTCATGAGCGTCTTATGGATGCTGTAGATAGAATTAATCATAGAACAAAAGGAGGAGTGAGGCTGGCTTCTATGGATGCAAAAACGTTTAAGATGCACCGTAATCATCTTTCAAGGGAATTTACTACCAATATTAATGATATTCTCGAAGTGAAATGTGATTAATATATTTGAAATCTAATAAATTAACCTTATATTTGAATTATGTTAAATGCACCTCGCACATGCTTTATGAGGTAATATTTGTTTAGTGAACCGAAAGATAATCCATATCGATATGGATGCGTTTTATGCATCCATTGAACAGCGCGATAACCCTGATTATCGCGGTAAACCCCTTGCTGTAGGTTATGGTGAAAAACGAGGTGTTGTAGCAGCTGCCAGTTATGAAGCCAGGAGATATGGTGTCCATTCTGCAATGCCTTCTGTAACTGCACTTCGTAAATGTCCCAATATTATTTTTGTGCCACCAAGATTTGATGTATATCGTAATGTTTCTAACCAGATAATGCAAATTTTTCATGAATATACTTCAATGGTTGAACCACTGTCACTTGATGAAGCTTTTCTGGACGTCACTGTAAATAATAAGGGAGCCCGTTCTGCTACTCTAATAGCTAAAGAGATCAAACAAAAAATCTATAACCGAACTCATTTAACATCATCTGCAGGAGTATCTTATAATAAATTTTTGGCTAAGATAGCATCAGATTACAGAAAGCCTGACGGATTGTTTGTAATCGAACCAGAAAAAGCAGAAGCATTTGTAGAGAAATTAACTATCGACAAATTCTTTGGTGTAGGAAAGGTAACTGCCAAACGTATGGTTGAGCTGGGGATCCGAACCGGTTATGATTTAAAGCAGTGGTCCGAACTAGATCTTGTGAAAGAGTTTGGTAAAGCAGGAAGCACATACTGGCATTTTGCAAGAGGAATAGATGACCGAGAAGTAGAATCGGAAAGAGTTCGTAAATCTTTAGGCGCAGAGGTTACATTTATGGATGACCTGGATGAGATAGTCGATATCCTTGGTTCACTTGATCAAATTGCAAATGAAGTACATCGTAGGGCACAAAAGCGTAAATTTCTTGCAAAAACTGTTACATTGAAGGTGAAGTATGCCGACTTTACACAGATTACAAGGAGTAAAACTGTCAACTATTATGTAAACAGCTATGAGAAGCTATTTGAACTTGGTAAAGAGTTGTTATTGCAGGTAAATGATATAGAGGAAAAGAAGATACGTTTAATGGGCCTAACCCTTAAAAAATCAGATTCTGAATTATCTTCTTATCCACATAGGGCAATACAGCTGACTCTTGATTTCGAAGAGTAGCCTACAATATCAGGGTATGAAATTCTCAGGTTTCTTTGCTTTTATGTTTTTAAAATAGGATTTAATTTTCACAATATCACTTTTATAGTCACCTGTCGGATAAAAAAGATCCAATGCTTTAGCTTCTTTTTTTGCATAATCAAGACCAACTAGCAGAATTGGTACATTAGCTTTTAAAGCAATAAAATAAAAACCCTTCTTCCACTCTTTCACAGGCTTCCTGGTCCCTTCTGGAGTAATCCCCAGATGCATCCACTTACGATTCTGAAACTCTCTTGCAAGTTTGGTAGTTAGAGATTCGTTACGATCTCTGTTTACAGGTATACCTCCAATGTTCCTGAAGAAGATGTTAAAAGGAAAGACAAACCATTCTGCTTTAATAAGGAAATTTGCCTGTCGGCCCAAGGATGAATAAGCAAGCTTACCAACCACAAAATCCCAGTTACTGGTGTGAGGTGCTACAGCAATCACACATTTGGGTACTTCTGGAAATGTATCAATAGCTTTCCATCCCATTAATTTGTTTAAAATGAATTTACTTAATCTAGCCATATGTTATAAACAATTTATCTTATAAAATTCTCTAACTCTAATGTTAACTTTTCCCACTTACTCATAAAGCCTTCCAGTTGTTTTTTAGTCTCGAGATACTTTTGTAGTTTTTCTGTATCTGCAGCACCTTCGGGCGTAGCAAGTTCAGCCTCAAGTGTAGAGATCTCATTTTCTAAATTTTCAATATTATCTTCAACCTCCTCTATTTCTCTTTCAAGTTTTCTCTGTTTACGGTTCTGCTCCTTCTGTATCAGGTAAGATAATTTATTTGAAGTTTCTGTATTCTGTTCTGCTTTCTCTGATAAATCAGATGATTGAGTAGTAGAAACTGAAAGCTCCAGCTGCTGCAGGCTTTCCAATTTCTTTTTAGAAAGGTAATCATAAATACCTCCAATATGCTCTGTTACCCTGCCACCACCAAACTCATACACCTTGTTTACAAGTCCATCAAGAAAATCACGATCATGCGATACAATAATTGCAGTGCCATCAAATTCACGGATAGCTTTTTTCAATACATCCTTTGAAGCCAGGTCCAAATGATTTGTAGGCTCATCAAGAATAAGCAAATTAACCGGTTCAAGCAACAAGCGTATCATAGCAAGCCTGCTCCTTTCTCCCCCCGATAATACCTTAACCTTTTTATCAGAGGCCTCTCCTCCAAACATAAAGGCACCCAGGATATCTCTTATTTTGGTGCGGATATCACCTACTGCTACATCATCAATGGTTTCAAAGACAGTCCTCTCTTCGTTTAACATCTGAGCCTGGTTTTGAGCAAAATATCCTATCTTTACATTATGACCATGTGTAAGATTTCCCTCAAAATCGATCTCGTTCATTATACATTTTACCAGAGTGGACTTTCCCTCTCCATTTTTTCCTACAAACGCTATCTTTTCTCCACGTTCAATAGTGAGTGTAACATTTTTAAAAACAAGATGATCACCATATGATTTCGAAATATCCTCCATTATAACTGGGTAAGATCCCGAACGAGGTGAGGGAGGGAACTTCAGGTTAAGTCTTGAATTGTCAACCTCATCAATTTCAATCCTTTCAATCTTCTCAAGTTGTTTGATTCTCGACTGAACCTGATTTGATTTTGTAGGTTTATAACGGAAACGTTCTATAAATTCCTCAGTATCCTTAATCTGTTTCTGTTGATTCTCAAAGGCTCTGATCTGCTGTTCACGTCTCTCTTTACGTAATTCAACATATCTGGAGTAATTTACCTTATAATCATGGATGTCACCCAGTAAAATCTCTATAGTTCTATTGGTCACAGCATCCAGAAATGCACGGTCGTGTGAAACCAGCATTACTGCATTAGCATGAGTACTTAAAAAATTCTCCAGCCATTGGATAGATTCTATATCAAGGTGGTTAGTAGGCTCATCAAGCAAAAGAACATCAGGTGCCTGTAGAAGTATTTTTGCAAGCTCAATTCTCATTCGCCAGCCACCACTGAACTCACCGGTTGGTCTGTTAAAATCAGCTCTCTTGAAACCTAAGCCCAAAAGAGTTTTCTCTATTTCAGCCTCAAAATTGTGAATCCCTGACATCTGCAGTAACTCCTGCAGATCAGTTGCTCTTTCTATTATTTTATGATAAGCTTCCGATTCGTAATCAGTCCTCTCTGCCAATTGGTTATGTAGATACTCCAGATCTCTTTCCATTTTCTTTAAATGGTCAAATGCCAGAGAGGCTTCCTCAAAAACAGTGCGACTGTCATTGAGCTTCATCTGTTGTGGCAAATAGCCAATGGTAGCATCTTTTGGAACAGAAACGTTTCCTTTGGTAGGCTTCTGCAATCCGGCCATTATTTTCAACAAGGTAGATTTGCCCGCCCCATTCTTACCGGTTAACGCTACTCTTTCATTTCTATTTAACACAAATGATATATTGTCGAGTAGAGTAAAACCACCAAATTCAACGCTTAGATTTTCAATACTTAGCATTCGAATTAAATTTGTGCAAAGAAAGTGCTTTTTGAGAGACTATAAAAATATATTTCCTACCCATTTTATATAAAAATTTATCTATCCGAATTTTCAAATTATAGTTGTTGATTTCTACTTGCTTGATAAAGTGGGTATTTTTAGTTACATTTGTACACATAATATTAAAAACAAAATATGGCAAAATCAAATTCATTTAGTAAAAGAGAAATAGAAAAGAATAAACAGCAGAAAAGAAAAGAGAAACAGAAAAGAAGAGAAGAGCGAAAACTTAAACCTACTGATACCTTTGAAGACATGATAGCATATGTAGATCCCTATGGTGTTATTACAGATGAGCGTCCCGAGCCCAATTTGGTAGACAAAATCGAACTTGAAGATATTGAAATCTCAATTCCTCCAAAAGAAATTGAGGAAAAAGGTGATCCTACAGGCATAGTTGAATTTTATGATGAAATTAAAGGTTTTGGATTTATTAAAGAATCTGATAGCCCAAATAAATACTTCTTCCATAGAAGTAATGCCGAATATGGTATAGGAGAAAATAATATGGTAACCTTTCGGTTAGAGAAGGGACCAAGAGGAATGAACGCTGTAGAAGTAAAAATGCTTAAGTAAAAACTTAAGCATTTTTTTTAATACACTAATCTCAATAAGTCACAGGATTCTGTCAGTGACCTTTAATTATATCTTTGATTTCTTGAAGAGAGACACTTTTTTGTTCCCCTGTTTTCATGTTCTTTAAGGAGATTGTATTGTTTTTCATCTCATTTTCACCAACCATTGCAACAAAAGGTATATTGTTGTTATTGGCATAGGTAAGCTGTTTCTTCATTTTAGCAGCATCAGGGTAAAGCTCGCTGCGTATTCCAGATCCTCGCAGACTGGTGATCAATGGTAAGATATAGTTTTCCTCTTTCTCACCGAAATTCACGAACATCAGCTCTGTAGAGTGAGTAAGATTTTCAGGGAACAGATTCAATTGTGTCAGTACATCATAAATGCGGTCTGCGCCAAACGAAATGCCAACCCCTGAAACACCGGGCATTCCAAAAATACCCGTTAGATTATCATATCTGCCTCCACCGGTAATACTTCCCATTTCAGCGTCCAGAGCCTTAACCTCAATAATTGTACCTGTGTAATAATTTAAACCACGTGCCAATGTTAAGTCTAGTACAACTTCATTCTTCAATGAAATGGCTTTAGATTTATCCAGTAGGTAATCCATCTCTGCCACACCTTTCAAACCAATTTCTGATTCAGCTAAAATTTCAGTAAGCTGGGCAGTTTTCTCTTTAGTAGATCCGCTAAGTTTTAAAATAGGCTGTAGCTTATTTATGGATTCCTCTGTGAATCCAGAAGCAGCAAGCTCTTTGTTTACTGATTCAAGACCAATTTTTTCAAGCTTGTCAATAGCTACCGTAAACTCAGTTATTTTTTCGGACTCACCAATTATCTCTGCTATACCTGAAAGTATCTTTCTGTTATTTATCCTTATTGATACATTAATTCCCAATCGAGAGAAAACCTCATCAATAATAAGGATAAGTTCAATCTCATTTAAAAGAGAGTCTGAACCCACTATATCAGCATCGCATTGAAAAAATTCACGATATCTGCCTCTCTGAGGTCTGTCAGCTCGCCAAACAGGTTGAATCTGAAACCTTTTGAACGGGAATGTTATCTCATTTCTGTGCATAACAACATATCTTGCAAAAGGCACTGTAAGGTCATATCTCAGTCCTTTTTCAGAAATCTTATTAGCTGTTTTTACAGAGCTCCCTTCAGTAATATCATCATGATTAACATCTTTGAGGAAATCACCTGAGTTAAGTATCTTAAAAAGCAATTTGTCACCTTCTTCACCATATTTTCCCATCAGAGTAGACAGGTTTTCCATTGCAGGTGTTTCAATCTGACTGAAGCCATAAATTCTGTAAACCTCTTTGATTGTATCAAAAATATAATTACGTTTCGCCATCTCTTCGGGCGAAAAATCACGAGTACCTTTTGGAATAGAGGGTTTCTGCATCTTTCTTATCTGTTTTAAAATGCAAAGATACTGTTTTGCCTTACATTTTAAAAGGGCTGTAGCTAATCAATTATTTTATCTCCCACCAAATTTAAATTCAACTGGTATAGCAGCCGGAACCTTAATAAGAGTGTTACCCACACTCAATTTGGGCCATAATTTAACTGTAACAGTTGTCTCATTTGGAGTAATTCCCAGAAATCCACTCATCTCACTTGCCACTCTTTCCTGTGAATATCTGTTTATTATACTTTTAAGGTCAACGCTTATTGGTATAGGAACCACAACCGTTTCACCCGGTTGAATTCTGATAGGGATATCCATTTTACCCTCAACAAACTCCAGTTCATTAATAGAAATTGAATAATCCAGTGCATCAAGAAAAGCAGCTCTTGTATTAGGATTAGTCACATCCATATTCAAAGTCATGCTGAATGGTATATTCTGCCTTGAGTTACTGCCTGATAAGATTGTAGATATAGATGCCAGATTGGAAAGTGATATTGCTGAAGCATTACCAATATTTATTCCTGCCAGCTGGATATTGGAAAGTGAATTATATCGATACTCACTTTGAGCCAGCTGGTAGGCTCCTCCAATTTTGTTTACTACATCACAGCCGGTTAGAATCACAGCCGAAAGAACTATTAACAATACTCTTTTTATCATTTCAATTTCAGTTTATTTAATTATAACCATTGTTGCTCCATAACCATACTCCTGAAAAGAGGCATCCTGGTAGTAGCAAGATGGATAGTTTTTCTTCAATTCTTTTAATAATGCTGTTTTGAGTACACCATCTCCTTTCCCATGTATAAATACAATTCTCCGGTTTTTGTTTTTTATATTCTCCTTCATGACATCATTGAATTTGTTCATTTGATATTCAAGTATGTCAGCATTATTCATGCCAGCAGTTGTATCAATTAATTCATTAATATGCAGGTCTACTTCTATTACCGGGTCACTTTTTCTTTTTCTTATAGGTTCTTTCGCCGGTCTTCTTTCAGAGATCTCTTTCTCTTTCATAGCCTGTTCAAGGTCACCTGCAGAAATAAGCAATTCTCGTTCGGGGATATCATTCTTTATAATGTAATATATAATTGCATTATCTTCAAAATAATCGTTCTCCCTGAAACTGTGTAACTTATAAAACTTTACTGTATCAATACGCAGCTCTACTGAACATGGATTTTTAAACTTATATGTCTTGTTATGCTTAAATGCGATATACTGTACAGCAATCTTCTCTATTTCATTTAATTCATTTTTACCAAATTCCTCAAGAAATATTTTTGTATTTGGCTCTACTATACCGTTATACCTGCTTTTCCAGCTATTATTCTCACGGTTCATATAATTGAAAAAGAGAAAATAGTTACTGTCGTTCACAAAATAACATTCATACCTGGTTGTTGAAAGGTTTTTAGGGTCAACAGGCAAGTATGCTATACAGGCTGTAATCTTTTCACCTTCAACAGTCTCTTCAGGTTGATATGACTCACTTATTCTCACATCAGGCAATGAATCTTCAAGTTGTTGTTTTGTACCTTTTAATATCTCTTCCTGAAAGTTGCCTTCATCTGAAAAACTTCCCATTTTATTGTCCGAAGCTGATTCCACAACCACGCATTCAGATATTAGCACAGGAACATCAAACCCATGCTCATCTTCTACAATTACAACCTGCTTGTTCTGAAATCCTTTTACTACTCCTCCGCCAATACTGTTGAGGAATCTGACTCTGTCTCCTGTAGATATTTTCTTCATTTTTGTTATTCACTATATATCACCAAATTGTTGCAGTTATGATACCAGATATTTATAGTTCATCATAGCTAAAAAGTCCGTTTTGGTGTTTAATTTTGTAGTGTCTTGCAAAGTTGACTATTTTTGCGGAATAAATGCGCTAATTAATATGAAAATAGATTTTTCGATACTAAAAAAATGAAAAAAGGAGTCGTACAAAATATTAAAATATCAGATTTCAACTATACTTTACCAGATGAAAAGATTGCGAAATACCCTTTGCCACAGAGAGATTCTTCCAAACTCTTAATTTATAAAGATTCACAACTAAGCTCTAGCAATTTTTCATCACTACCTGATCAGCTGCCCGGTAACAGTCTCCTTATCTTCAATAATACAAGAGTAATTCATGCCAGGCTTCATTTCATGAAAGCAACAGGCGCGAATATTGAAATATTTTGTCTCTCTCCATTCAGTCCGAAAGATTATATAATGAATTTTCAGCAGAAAGGTGAGTGTTCATGGATTTGCATGATAGGTAATGCAAAAAAATGGAAAGAAGATCTGTTGTCAATGGAAATTGATATAAAGGGATTAAGAGTGGTTCTTAATGCTCAGAAGATAGATATGGCAGAAATGTCAAATAGAAACGGCTCAGATGTAATAGTAAGGTTCACGTGGGATAACAGTGATGTTACATTTTCCGAGTTGCTCGAAGTCGCAGGTAAACTTCCTATTCCCCCATATCTTAACAGGCCAGCCGAAGAGAAAGATGATGAGACATATCAAACTCTTTATTCTCATGTGGAAGGGTCTGTCGCAGCTCCAACTGCAGGTCTTCACTTCACACCCGCGGTGATGGAGGGGTTAGCTGCCAAAGGTGTAAAAACAGCTGAGGTTACTCTTCATGTTGGTGCTGGTACTTTTAAGCCTGTTAAATCAGACAATTTAGCAGGGCATGAAATGCATACTGAATTTATATCCGTCCCAAGGGAAACAATTGAGAAAATCATTAACCACACAGGTGATATTATCGTAGTTGGTACTACCTCTATGCGTACAGTAGAAAGTTTGTACTATATCGGTAAAAAGCTTAGGACTAATCCAGATACAGAACCGTACAAGCTATCTGTAAATCAATGGGAGCCTTACGAAGAAGATGAAAATGAAGATCCCTACATTGTACTTCGTGCCATTCTTGATTATTTGGAGAATACCGAACAAGATCAGCTTATTTCAGCAACACGTTTACTTATTGCACCAGGTTATAATTTTCACTATCCGGATGCATTGATAACCAACTTTCATCAGCCTCAAAGCACTCTGTTACTACTTGTCTCAGCTTTCGTAGGAGGTTACTGGACAACAATATACGAATATGCTTTGCAAAATAATTTCAGATTTCTTAGCTATGGTGACAGTTCACTTTTGTGGAAAAACCTCAAATAAACCTATTTTTTGGTTAAAAAGGTTCTCCAGTCCCACTTTTAAAGCCTTTTTTTGTAATATTGCATTAAAGAAGAGTTAAATGTGTCATAATTTCAAGTAGCTCAGTTTGGCAAAAAAAATAGCACGTATTCTAGCAATTGTTGTAATAAGTATTATATTGCTTAATATAGTACTCTTCATTACATTTAGTCTTCCACCCATACAGAAATGGGCTGCCGGTTACGCATTGGAAAAGCTGGAGCCTGCAATAGGGACAAATGCCAGTCTCGATGGTATCCGTATTCGCCTCTTTAATACTGTAGAGTTAAATGGTTTATATGTTGAGGATCAGAAGCAAGATACTCTGTTCTATGCAGATAGAATAAGTGCAAGAATAAGAGCTCTGGATCTTCTTCGAAACAGACTTACAGTACAAAAAACGGGTATTGAGAATTTTAAAGCCAATGTATATCGTAATACAGCTGAAGAACCTTTCAATTTCCAGTTTATTATTGATGCATTTACATCTGAAAAAGATACTCTTGTTGTTAAAAAGGAAAAGGATTCAATGTTAATTACAGGAGAAGATATAATTTTAAAAAATGGAACTATAAACTATAATATACTCTCAGAACCTGAAACACCCGGTCAGTTCAACGTAAACCATTTCAGCGTCTACAACTTCAATTTCAAAGCCAACGCATATTTTCAAAGTATTGGTGATATGAAAGCTAATATTGATATTTTGAGCTTTGTAGAGAACAACTCCGGGTTATATTTGAATAACCTTAAAGCAAATGTTACCGGTAAGGGGAAGCAACTGGAAAGCGATTATGTTCAGATTAGTTTAAATAATTCAGATATTCAAATTAATGGTGCCAGCTTCAATACCGAGACCAAAGAATTCTCACTCAATTTGATAAGCGATCAGATAGATCCAAAAGATATTGGGAAATTCTACTATCCTGTTGCCGATCTGAAAGAGAAGCTCTCTTTTGAAATAGTTGCTGACGGGCAATTACCCTCTGCAAATCTTAACAAGTTTACATTGCAATACGGTTCTGATACATATTTCGATATTACAGGTATGATATCGGATTACAGTGACTTTGAAAAGAGTGATTTAAGAGTAGATGTCAGAAATATGAATGTTTCCCAGTCAGATCTTGAGTCAATCATACAGGTCTGGGCTGCGGAATATGTCTCACCCACACAGTTAACTGCACTTGGAAATCTGAACCTTGAACTTCAGGCAATAGGCAAACTCAGAGGTTTCAATTATAATGGTTACATCAATACTGAGCAGGGAGATGTCTCATTGAACGGCTTAGGCAGAATTACGAATAGTTTTAGTTTCCTAAGTTTCGAGGGTCCGGTTACAGTCGACAACTTTAATGTTTCCAATATAATAGGAGAGGGTGCAGGAGTTGGTAATGCTACATTAAGTGCAAAAACTAAGGTGATCATTCCTAAGGAGGATGTACTTACAGTCTCTGCTGAGGGAGTTGTCGAGGCATTAATTTACAACGACTATCTTTATAACGACATAAATTTCAATGGTCTATATGCCGGCAATAATGTTTCTGCAAACCTGAAAATGGATTCACCATTGAACCAGTTTGATATAACTGGTGATATTACATTTGGAGATAGCTTGGGATTCATAGTCAATGGAAATGTGCAAAGACTAAATCTGAACCCTTTTATTCAGATGAAGTCATGGAAAACACCTATTCTGACAACACAGATAGAGGCAAATATGAAAGGAACAACAATTGATGATATTGCAGGCACACTGGTTATTAAAAACAGTTCAATTGTTGACAGCAATTTCATATATAACCCCGGTCCAATATATTTGCAGGCACTTTCCGATACAGGTGAAGGTAAAAGACTGCAGATTATGTCTTCATTTATGGAAGCCGAACTGATCGGTGATTACTATTTTTCAACAATAGCAAAGGAGTTGAAGCAAGTATTGCATCCACATCTTCCCTCTTTAATAGCTATATCTGAAGATTTGCATTCAGAATCAGCAGACAGTGATAACTACAATTATACTGAAAATATAAATTCAAGAAATCTGATTCCCGGTAATAACAATTTCAAATTTAATATTCTCCTTAATAATACTGAGGATTTCTCATACACATTTGGTCTGCCATTTTATAATGTTGAACAGGCAAATATAAACGGAAGTGTTGATATGACTGTCGGTAACACAATACAATTAAATGCTCATATACCGCGTATTATGTTCGGTAATAGTGATATAAGGGAGACCAGAGTTGATCTAAACAACAAAGGTGATGGAATTGGCGTAAATCTCAACACATATCTTGTTCAGAGCAATGGTTTTATAAATGCTATACTTAGAACTGATGCTGTTAATGATTCAATAATAAACAATCTTACCTTTGATGTTGAAAAAAGCAGCAGTAGTGCAAAAGGCAACCTTTTAATCTCAATGGGATTTGATCGTGATTTAAATAATGATCTTGCATCAAATATAAGAATACACCCTTCAACAATTGACTTCAATGGGAATAAAATTGATATCAATGATGCAGCTATTGTATACAATAAAGATCGGATTAGTATAACCAATTTCGGTATTACAGAGGATCAGATGTTATTGTTGGGAATTGATGGTATAGCCTCTAAAAGTGAAGCGGATAATTTGCGCATATACTTTAATAATACAGAACTTGCAAATATTCTCACTGCGTTGAATATATCTAATTTCGCCGGTTCTATAAACGGAGGAATCACTATTCGTCAGGCACTTGAAACGCCAATGATTATTACAGAGGATCTTAGGATTGAAAATATCACAGTTCATAACGATACTATTGGATCACTAATAATTGAGGGTGATTGGGATCAGATCTATTCTGGTTTGAATCTCGATGCTTACCTCATAAAGGATGGGGAAAGAAATCTTGAAATAAAAGGTTATGTGCCAACGGGAAGCGAGAGTCCTCTGCCAATGGACGTAACAGTAACTATGGAAGAGTTTCAGCTGTATGCACTACAGCCGCTGACTGTGAGCTCTTTAAGTAAGATCTCCGGTCGGGTAAACTCAAACATAAAAATAACAGGAAGTCTCTCTGAGCCAGTAACTGAAGGATGGCTTGGAATTGAAGATGGTGAGATAAAAGTTGCATACACGAATGTAACATACTATCTGTCAGACACAGTTCAGATCAAAAAAGACAATGTTGGTTTAGAGAATCTGGTAATCCGTGACCAGAATAATAAAACAGCAACGCTGAATCTGAGTTTATCCCATACTAATTTTGGCAGAATGATTTACACTGTAGGTATTACTCTGGATGATTTTATGCTCCTTAATAACGAAAACCGTACTGATCTTATGGTTTATGGAGATATGAGACTTTCTGGTAACCTGAGTGTCACTGGTTCTCCTATGGGGATTTATGGAGATGGAAACGTAACCACCAGAAGTGCATCTGAGGTAACGGTTATGCTTCCTCAAACAGCTCAGGCTACAGAGTATAGTGGTATTATCTATATAAATACTCATCAGTCAGACTCACTTGCTTTTCTGAGAAGAAGGGATGAGGAATTAAACCTTACAAACACTAAAGTAAAATCTGCAATTCCAATTATCATGAGGGCCACAGTTGATCTGAATCCTATGCTGGAGCTATCTGTACTGCTTGACCCTACGACCGGAAACGCTATAGAGGTTAATGGTGAGGGAGAGCTGAATATCAACTTCAACTCCAAATCAACTCCTCCTGTAAGATTGTATGGTGATTATGAAATAAATAAAGGGAAATTTCATTATAATCTACAAAATCTTCGTACAGTCGATTTTAATATCCGCGAGGGCAGCAGACTTACAATGGAAGGTGACCCTATGAATACACAGTTCAACATTATTGCATATCTTCCTGTGAGAGCAGATCTGACTGCTTTGAGTCCTACTTTTACAACAGAGCTTGCAAATACTCGTGTGCCTGTTAATGCCTTACTACAAATAAGGGGTAATCTCGAAGGAATGGATTTGCAATATGACATTGAACTGCCTGAAAGCTCTAATGATATTCAACAGAGAGTTAACAGTTTCATTAGCGACGAAGAAACCAAGATTCTGCAGTTTGCCTATCTGGCAACAACAGGAAGCTTTATACCTTCTCAAGGATCACCGGATCTCAATTTTGGATCATCCGTATTTACTAAATTTGCAGCCAGTACATTGTCGCGTGGACTAGATGCACTTTTCTCCAGTGCATTGAACGACAACTGGTCAGTCAGCACAAATCTCGAATCGGTTGATGGTACTCTGGATAATGTCAGAATGGGACTTGATGTGTCAACCCGGTTGCTGAATAACCGATTGAGGATGTCAACAAATCTCAGTTACGGTGATAATAGCATGATGGCTTCTCAACAGGCTTTTATGGGTGAGTTCGATTTAGAATACGATTTAAATACGTGGCTTATGTTACGAGCTTTTAACAGGGCAAACGAAAGATTCTACAGTCGAACCCCCACTACTCAGGGTGTTGGTGTTGTTGTAACAAAAGAGGCACATTCACTAAGAGACCTTTTTAATTTTAGATTTATCAGACCTAAAGAAGATGATTAATAGACATTTGAATAAGTTTCTGCTTTCATTAGTAGTGATAATTATATTCGCAGCTTGCGATGTTACTAAGAAAGTACCTGAAGGAAGCTATCTGCTTAATAAAGTAGATATCAATTCTGATGTCAGAGGTATTGGTTCTTCAGACCTTAAACCTTATCTGAGGCAAAAGCCCAACTCATCCATACCCATTGTTGGAAAGTGGAAACTACATATGTATAATATACCTGAAAATGATTCTACCTGGCTGAATCGCCAGTTGCTCAGATATGGTGAACCACCTGTATTATTCAATGAGCAGCTTGTATTGGTGTCAGCTGAACAGATTCGTCTTCATCTTAATAATAAGGGATATCTTAATGCAGAAGTTGATACAACTTTTGTAAAAGAGAATAAAAAAGCAAATGTTATATATGATGTTATTGGTCATGAACCACATAGGATACGTCTGTTTAATGATACAATTAACTCAGTAGATACCACTATATATAATATACTGAGACAAGCTAATCGATTAGATATTATTAAAGAGGGTGATAACTTCGATCTCTCTGTACTTGAACAGGGTAGAGTGAATATGGCCACTACCTTAAGGAACAGGGGCTATTATAATTTTTCGAAAGACAACTTTTATTTTCTTGCAGATACTACAGTAGGTGAAAATCAGGTTGATATTACTCTTTCTCTGAATACTCCGGAGGATTCACCTATTCACAAACGATACAATATTGGTAATGTAACAGTTATCAATGGGGTTGATCCTGATATTATAAACGACTCAACAAAGTATAATTTGCTGGATACTACTATGTACAGAGGTATTCAGATTGTATCAGAAAGAGAACCATTCCTGAAACCAAGAGCAGTTTATTATAATACCTTTTTAAGACCGGGGCGACTATATTCTGACCGAATTGTAGAAAGAACATATTCATCTCTGAATAGCATGGCTGCAATTAACCAGACTTTCATTAACCTTACAACAACAGAAAGAAATGACTCATCTCTGATTGATTCTAAAATAACACTATACCCGGGAAATGTTCATTACATGCAGTTTGGGGTAGACGGAACTAACTCGGCAGGAGACCTGGGTATTGCAAGTAATATAACATATGAACACCGTAACTTTTTTAAAGCAGGTGAAACATTTAGATTCAGACTTAATGCTGCATATGAGTTCATAAGTTCCGACAGCTTAGACCTTATTGATAACAGCTACTATGAATATGGAGCAGAAGCATTTCTCTCAATTCCGCAGCTACTGCTACCATGGTTGTTACAGCAATTAAGGGATCAGCCTTCTGCATCAACAGAATTTTCTGTTGGTACTAACTTCCAGAAACGACCGGAGTATCTGAGACAATTCTTTAACCTGTCAACACGATTCCAGTGGTCGGCAATGGAGTGGAAACTGCTCAATGTGCTTGAGCCTGTTGGTATAACCTATGTACGTATGCCATGGGCATCACAGCGATTCAAGGATCTCTACCTTAGTGATGAGGTAAATCCAATTCTTCGATATAGTTATGATGAACAGCTCATCGTTAGATCGGCTTACAATATAACTTATACCAACTATAACCGTATATCCAGAGGAGACATGCCCGAAGTGCCTTTCAGAATTCGTTCAGGAATTGAATTGGCCGGCTGGTTGCCACGTCTGGCGACAACTCTTGGTGCTGGTGAAAAGGACGAAGATGGTAGGGAAGCTTTTTTTAAAATTCCCTATTCGGAATATGTTAAAGGTGATTTTGATATTGCTCCCATGTACTCTTTTGATGACAGGAGAACCATTGCCGCTCATTTCTCTTTAGGAGTTGCAATACCTTATGGTAACTCTGATATTCTTCCTTTCGAAAAGCGCTATTTTGGTGGTGGTGCTAACAGTGTAAGAGGGTGGAGCACGAGAACTTTAGGCCCCGGAACGTATAGTGCTGATTCTGCTCTGCATGATTTTGGTAACAAGGTAGGGGAGGTAAAACTCGATTTCAGTGTAGAGTATCGCCGTAAGATTACCAAGCTTATTGAATTGGCCGGTTTTGTGGATGCAGGTAATATATGGACAATTAAAGATTATGTTGATCAGCCGGGTGGACTATTCAGCATTAATGATTTTTATAAGGAACTTGGTGTTGCTTATGGAGTGGGGGTAAGACTCGACCTCAACTTTCTGTTACTCAGGCTCGATTTCGGTATGAAAGCGCATAATCCGGCACTACCGATAGGTTCAAGATGGACAGTCTTCAAACCGGATATTGGCAGAGATTTAGCATTCCATTTCGCTATTGGATATCCATTCTAAGTAATTCTTCGATTTTAAATACTATATTTTATGTTTGATAAATGTACCTCTGTCCAGTTCATCAAATGCAGTTTCAAGTTCTTCGCCACTATTCATTACAATCGGACCTCCCCAAGCAACCGGCTCTCGAAGTGGTTTTGCAGCTAATAATACGAATCGTGCCCCCTTGTTCCCGGAGCGAACAACAACACTGTCGTTTTCTGTTGCGTTTTTATCGGCAGATGTAAAAAGAACAGCACATGATTTGTTTTCAAAATCAGATAACTTTTCATCCACAGCGAGTGTCCCATCCAGCAGATAGATAAAAAGTGTTTCATCATTGGGTGTTTCAGAATAGATCCATGTGTTGTTAGGAGCCAAGTCAACATCTAAATATTGCACTTTAACATACTTCCCCTCAAAAACACCTGTTTTACCTTTGTAAGAACCTGCTATTATTCTGATTACCGCATTTTCTTCTTCAGTTATTACAACCTTATCCTGTGTGATATCACCATAAGCCGGGTGATTCATCTTGTCTTTTGCAGGCATATTTACCCATAGCTGACATCCAAGCATTCTATCTGATGTTTTTGGCATTTCCTGGTGAATAATTCCGGATCCTGCCGTCATCCATTGACACTCCAAGTCGTTGATAGTACCTTTGTTTCCCAGACTATCGCCATGTTCAATCTTTCCCTTCACAAGATAGGTGATTGTTTCAATGCCTCTGTGAGGATGCCAGGGAAAGCCTTTTATGTAATCATCCGGATCTGTTGAATCGAATCCGTCGAGCATTAAAAATGGATCGAAATCGGTAATATTATTTGTTCCCAAGACTCTGCGTAAACGTACTCCTGCGCCGTCTACTGCATGCTGTCCTCTGACAATCTGTGTTGCTTTTCTTTTATTGATCATGTTATTTTTATTTTGATTAAATTTCTTTCTCTTCAAATGTATTTAAATTAGCCTGATCCAGCAAAGAATCCTGGTTAATTGATCTAATTAGATGTCACTTAAATATCAATTTTAAATGAATTAATCTACTTTCAGTCGAACATAGTACTTACCTGAGTCTTATAAAGGTCTTACCAACTTCAGTATCTCCTCATATTCATATAAGGAATATTAGGAGTTGGTTAGTAGATTGTTAGAACTTGGTGCTGATTTTGTATGTATATTTTGTGATTCAAAATGCTTCTAAAAAGGATTTTTATATAATTAAACCCCAAGAAGATAGCATAAAAAATGTCGGACCAACTATTAGTCAGTCCGACATCCTTTTGTGTTTTCTTATGTTATTGATTATGAGGCTGTTTGTTGTCTTACTAGGATTCGAACCTAGACAAACAGGACCAGAATCTGTTGTGCTACCATTACACCATAAGACAATAAAACTGTTTGATGATGCAAAAGTACAAAAAATGTGATTATCAAAAAAAGTTTTGAGGAAAAAGATTGCTATAGTTTTTACCTTATATAAAAAATCTATGCTCAACCAGTCCCTCTTAATTTATCCTGATATGTTTTCCTGCTTTTATATTACGTATCATTTCGTAGCCCCATAATCCAAGGGCTATAAGTTCAATAAAACCTGAGACACCGATAAAACTAAAAGCTTCGGGATAAAAATCAGTCAATATCTGAGAAGTAATGCGCCAGGTATTGCCTAGGTTGAGAAGGATAAAAACAGACCAAAGTGAATTTGTTTTCCTGAAATCAACACCTGCAAACCCGGGTATAATTTTACTGGAGACACCTACAATCATCATCATGATAAAGCCGACGGTCAGTGCATGGCGATAGGCTCCAAAGTAGGCATGAGAAAATGGATTATCTCCTCCCGTCATTGGAAGATAAATTCCAAACATGTAATAGGGACCAAATGTAAGAAGTAGCATAGCTACAATAAACCAGATGTATGCTGCTCTGATAAACTTTAAACTTCTGTCGCTAACTCCGACCGATGTTTTTTTAAATAAACCAAACTGTATTGGAGTTCCTATTGCTGCTATAAGTAGAATGATATATGTAATACCGTTTGCAGCATGCCACCAATGCACTCCCGTAGTCATTCCTGTCGTGAAAGATATTACTCCGAAAAGAATGGCTCCGTTTACACCCCACAACAAAAAGTTTCTCCATCGTTTAGTAGGCTCCCTAAACCCGTAAGCATTCGGTAAAATGTGCAGTGATACACCAAGTATCATCATAACTGCAATTCCCAGTGTCTGGATATCGCGATAGGGTATGTTGAATGAAGAAACATTAAAGAGAAACTCCTCCTGAGTTGAGGGCGACTCAAATAACCAGAATATTATCGGATTTAATATTGCAGCGATAAGAAACCAACCTAATGCAGCAATTGATAGTCCTGCACTACTACCCCTGATAGTGGCACTTTGCATGGTTCGTACTATCACCAGAGCGAAAACTACGACAGCAATAATTTGTATTATGCCGGCTGAAATCCCAAGTAACAAGTAGGGTTGACGGGGTGCTATAACATGCGCATAAGCTTGAAGCAGTATGCCAAAGATCATTAGTGGCAAGGTTGAAATAGCCAGTTGTGGTTTCCACAAGGTGGTATTCATAAAGTGGGGCAATGCACGGTAAGAAAAGCCCATAATAAAAAGGCCTACAAAACCGAACACCATTGCATGACCGTGTGCCAGAACCCATGAATAGTCGATGCTGTGAAAATTTTCTTCAAGTCCTATCATTAGCAAATTGATTGCTCCCCACATACATCCCAGTGTAAATATGGTGACCAGTGCACTAATGAAAAAATAATGGTGAATTGTGTGATTGTTGTTCATAACGATCCCAATAGCTGTGATTTTAAACCACAAATATATAAAAAATATACAAAAACTGAAAAAAAGACTTATTTGTCGTAAATTATTTATGACTGAAATTTAGGTGCACTTTCAAAATTGTCGAGCAAGGGTAAATTATAGGAATCAGTAATTGAGTTTTAAAAATAATATGATAAATTAAATT